>Ga0210406_10000059_pt1 | contig 172726 bp, 159 predicted proteins | sample IncBWC30MmetaG_FD_155454 | JGI IMG/M metagenome (GOLD analysis project Ga0210406, IMG submission 155454) | Forest soil microbial communities from Barre Woods Harvard Forest LTER site, Petersham, Massachusetts, United States - Inc-BW-C-30-M | ecosystem: Environmental > Terrestrial > Soil >... | reverse complement strand
GCCGCAGGCCGAGGCCACGAATCGTCTGACGCATGTCATCGGTGCAGCTGATGAAGCTGACCACCCACTTCACCTTAATGGTCCCGGAGGACGCCGTTTTCTTCTGCGCTGACATTAGACCCCACCCGCCGCTTTTTCTTGCGACTTGCCGGTGACCTCTTCGATGGTCTTCGTGCGCGTTTCCGCAACGTGGGCCGCGTCCTTGAGGCTGAGTAAAGCCGCAAACGTGGCTTTGATAACGTTGTGCGGATTCGATGTGCCGAGCGACTTCGTCAGCACGTTGTGAATTCCCGCTACTTGCATAACTTTGCGAACGGGACCGCCGGCGATGACGCCCGTGCCTTCCGCCGCGGGCTTCAGCAAAACCTGGGCCGAGCCGTAACGGCCGATAACTTGATGCGGAATCGTCGTGCCCTTGAGATTCAACTGGATCAAATTCTTCTTTGCCTGCTCGATGCCCTTCTTGATGGCCATCGGAACTTCACGGGCCTTGCCCATACCGAAACCGGCGTGACCATGATTGTCGCCAACGACAACGAGTGCGGAGAAGCTGAGGTTCTTGCCGCCCTTGACGACTTTGGTAACGCGGTTGATGGCGACGACGTCATCCTTCAACTCGGCAGGATTCACTTCAAGCAGCCGCCGAACCGCGAGACTCTCCCTTAGAATTTGCTTCGACATAGGCTTAGAACTGTAACCCCGCTTCCCGCGCCGCATCAGCGAGCGCCTTCACGCGGCCGTGATACTTGTATCCGCCGCGATCAAACACAACCTTTTGAATCCCAGCAGCTTTGGCGCGTTCGGCGATGATCTTGCCGACGACTTTGGCTGCAGAAACGTTTCCACCGCCCTTGAGCGATTCCTTAGTCTTGCCGTCATTGGAGCTGGCGGAGACCAGCGTCTTGCCGGCTCGATCGTCAATGACCTGAGCGTAGATGTGACCGATGGAACGGTACACGCACAGGCGTGGACGCTCCGAAGTGCCAGCCACGGTAAGGCGCACGCGCTGATGAATGCGCTCGCGCTTTGCTGCTCTCGATAGTCTGCGAACTGGTGTTGATGCCACAGCTTTCTCCTCTTAAATTCCCTGGCGCAATTACGCGCCGGCCTTTGCGCCCGCTTTGCCGGCTTTCTTCTTGAGGCGCTCGCCGGTGATACGAACTCCCTTTTGCTTGTAGGGATCGGGCGGACGAAGCGAACGAAGATCCGCGGCAACCTGTCCGACTTGCGCTTTGTCCGCGCCGCTGACGACGAGGTGTGTCTGCTTGTCCACGGCGATCTGGATTCCTTCCGGAATCGGAAATTCGACGGGATGCGATTTGCCGAGAGCGAAAGCGACGACTTTGCCCTTGAGCTCGGCACGGTAACCGACGCCGACGATGTCGAGATCCTTTTTGAAGCCCTGCGTGACGCCGTGAACCGCGTTGGCGACAAGCGCGCGAGCGAGTCCGTGTAACGCGCGAAAATCTTCAGCGCTGCGCTTGACGTTGAGAATTCCGTCCTTCTGTTCGAAGGAGATGCCGTTCGGAACGACAACGCTCAGCTTGCCCTTGGGCCCCTGAACATCAATTTTGTCCGCGGCGATGGCGATCTTTACGCCAGACGGGACGGGAATTGGTTTGTTTCCGATGCGTGACATGTTCTGTTTCAACCCTTCAAAGACTTTTGTTTAGAGAAACCAAAACTGTTTACCAAACTTCGCAAAGCAATTCGCCGCCGACTTTCGCTTTCTTCGCGGCGCGGCCCGTCATCAGACCTTTCGGCGTGGTGACAATGCTGATTCCCAGCCCACCGACAACCGGCTTCATGTCCATCGCGCCGACGTAATTCCGCTGGCCGGGGCGCGAAATGCGCTTGAGGCCGGTGATGACGCTGCGGCGGTCCGGCGTGTACTTCAGGAAAACGCGAAGCACCTTGTGCGTCTTGTTTTCGTCCACGGTCTTGAAAGTCGAGATGTAGCCCTCTTCCTTCAGGATGCGGGCAATTTCACTCTTGAGCTTCGACGCGGGCACGTCCACGCGCTGATGCTTCGCCGCGGCGCCGTTGCGAATGCTCGTCAGAAAATCGGCAATAGGATCGGTCTGCATAATTCTCCTGGATCTTCTCCTGTATGGGCCTTACCAGCTCGCCTTGACTACGCCTGGGATTTCTCCCTTGAGCGCCATGCCGCGGAAGCAGATACGGCACATTTCAAACTTGCGAATATAGCCGCGCGCGCGGCCGCAGATGCGGCAGCGATTGCGATGCTGCACCTTGAACTTGGGTTTCTTCTGGTCCTTTACGATTTTTGCGGTGCGTGCCATTAGTTGTTCGCCTCTTTCGGTCCGCGCAGTGGAAAGCCAAGGCCTTTCAAAAGCTCGCGGCCTTCTTCATCATTTTTCGCGGTGGTCGTCAAAGTAATGTTCATGCCCTTGATTTTGTCCACGCGCGTGTAATCAATTTCCGGAAATACGAGCTGGTCTTTCAAGCCGAGCGTGTAATTGCCGCGGCCATCGAAAGCGTTCGAGGGCAATCCGCGGAAGTCGCGCACGCGCGGCAGGACGATGTTGCACAGCCGGTCCAGAAATTCGTACATGATGTCGCCGCGTAGCGTAACCGCGCAGCCGATGGGCATGCCCTTGCGAATTTTGAAATTCGCGATGGACTTCTTGGCGCGGGTGATGATGGCTTTCTGGCCGGTAATCTGGCCGAGCTCCTGCGCCGCGGTGTCCAGCAGCTTTGCGTTCTGGCTGGCTTCGCCAAGACCGATATTGACGGTAATCTTGGCAACTTTCGGCACGGCCATGACGTTCTTCCAGCCAAAGCGCTTCATCAGCGCTGGCGTCGTTTCTTTGCGAAATTTATCCTGCAATCTGCTCTTCATTTCCTCTGACCTTCTGTTTAACTAAAGCCCTTTTCTTAACTTCACTACTTGTCTAAAGTCGTTCCGCAGCGGCGGCAGGCGCGAACTTTCTTGCCATCTGCCAAAACGGTGTGGCCGATGCGCGTGTGCTTGCCGCAACTGGAGCAAACAATCATCACGTTCGAGACGTTCATCGGGCCTTCTTTTTCCACGATGCCGCCCTTGACGTTTTTGTTCGGATTCGGCCGGGTGTGGCGCTTGATGATGTTCGCGTGTTCCACAACAACCGTGTTCTTCACCGGATTTATGGCAAGCACGCGGCCGCTCTTGCCGGCGTCGCGTCCGGAAATCACTTTTACCTGATCGCCCTTGCGAAGCTGGATGGTGTTCCGTTTTGTAGCCTGTGCGCTCATTTTCCCTTACCAAACTTCCGGAGCCAGCGAGACGATCTTCGTGAATTTCTTCTCGCGCAGCTCTCTGGCCACCGGCCCGAAAACGCGGGTGCCGACGGGCTCATTTGCATCGTTAATCAAAACCGCGGCGTTGTCGTCAAAGCGAATGTAGGTGCCATCCCTGCGGCGAGCTTCTTTGCGCATGCGGACGATCACGCACTTTACGACCTTGCCTTCTTTCACTTGGCTTTCAGGTGTCGCTTCCTTGACCGACGCGGTGACGATATCGCCCAATCCCGCTTTCAGTCCGGCATCGCCGCCGATGGGCATAATGCACATCAGCTTCCGAGCGCCGGAATTGTCGGCTACGGTCAGCCAGGTTCGCATCTGAATCATGGCTTCTCTTCCCCTATCCCACTTGCTGGGCCGACGCGTTCCGCGTCAGCACTTCTTTCAAGCGCCAGCGCTTCAGCTTGGAGAGCGGCCGAGTGGAGGAAATCCGCACGGTGTCGCCCGTCTTGGCTTCGCGCTTTTCGTCGTGCGCGTAGAACTTCTTCGAGATGCGCACAACGCGGCGGTACTTCGGATGCTGCACGAGGCGCATCACTTCGACGACGATGGTCTTTTCCATCTTCGCGCTGGTGACTTTGCCCACGAGTTCGGTGCGTTCGCCGCGAGCGGCGACAACTTGTGTTTCTGCTGTCATTACGCTTTCCCTGCTTTCGCCGTTTTAGCTCCGGCGTTCAGTTCGTGCGCGCGCAGTAATGTCTTCACGCGCGCCAGATCTTTTTTCGCTTCCCGCAAGCGCTTGAGCGCTTCGGACTGTCCGGTAGTCAACTGGAAGCGGAGGCGGAAAATCTGCTCGGTCAGCTCTTTGTGCTGCGCTTCAAGCTCATTCACGCCCGCTTCACGAATTTTTTCAATGCGCCGCGGCATACCTAGAATCCTCCTGCGCGGGAAACGAATTTCGTCGGAATCGGCAGCTTGTGCGACGCGAGCGCCAAAGCTTCGCGCGCCACCGTTTCGTCAACGCCTGCCATTTCAAACATGATGCGGCCCGGCTTCACGACCGCGACCCACTTTTCCGGCGCGCCTTTGCCCTTGCCCATGCGGGTTTCCGCGGGCTTTTTGGTGTAGGGCTTGTCTGGAAAAATCCTAATCCAGAGCTTTCCGCCGCGCTTGATGTACCGCGTGATGGCGACGCGGGAAGCTTCGATCTGGCGGTCGGTAATCCACGCACATTCCATCGCCTTCAAACCGTATTCGCCGAAGGATAATTCGCCGCCGCGCCACGCCTTGCCTTTGCGGCGGCCGCGCATCTGCTTTCTGTACTTCACTTTCTTGGGCATCAACATCGCTGTGTTCTCTTTTCCCTAAAATCCGTTCTGACTTGCTTTACGCTACGGCCGCAACTTCGCGGTCCTGAGTATTTCTGCGCTTCGGAATGTTTTCACCCTGATAGATCCAGCACTTCACACCGATTACGCCGTAGGTTGTGTGTGCTTCCGCAGTGCCGAAATCAATGTCCGCGCGGAGCGTTTGCAGAGGCAAGCGGCCCTGCAGATACCATTCCTTGCGGGCAATTTCCGCACCGTTCAAGCGGCCCGCAACGCGGACCTTGATTCCCTTGCAACCGAAGCGCAGAGCGGAGTCAACGGCTTTGCGCATCGCGCGGCGGAAGGCCACGCGCTTTTCGAGCTGCAAGGCAATCGATTCCGCAACAAGAGTCGCATCAAGTTCCGGCCGGTGCACTTCCTGAATATCAATGTGCACTTCACGCTTGGTGCGCTTGGATACTTCCTGCTTCAGTTTGTCAATTTCCGCGCCCTTGCGGCCGATGATGATGCCGGGACGTGCGGTGTAAATCCGCACGATGAGCTTGTTCGCGGCGCGCTCGATGTCAATCGAGCTGATGCCGGCGGACTTCAGCTTTTCCTTGAGTTCCTTGCGAAGCTTGACGTCTTCGTGAAGCAGGTCGGCGTAGTCGCGATCGGCGTACCAGCGCGACTTCCACGGCTTGTTGTAGCCAAGGCGGAAACCGTACGGATGAGTTTTTTGTCCCATGGGTTACTTCTTCCCCTTTTTCCCGGACGTTTGCTTGCCCGTCAAAGCCTTGCGAACACGGCGCGCGGTTCCGCGAACGCCCTTGTTCGATTCCTGCTCCGCAACGTTTGCTGCGTGGCGCTCCGCCGCAGCAACGTGATGCTCGGCGACGCCCACCCAGAGATGCGCGGTGCGCTTCTGGTAGCGGAAGGCACGGCCCATCGGCGCGGGGCGCAACCGCTTCCAGCGCGGGCCTTCGTTGACGAAGGCCTTGGAGACGAAGAGCTGATCCACGTCGAGCGGCGCTCCGGCGTCTTCTGCCTTGCGTTCTGCGTTGGCGATGGCGCTGCGCAGAATTTTTTCAATGTGCTTCGCAGCACGCTTCGGGGTGTAGCGAAGCGTCTGCAGCGCGTCTTGCACTTTTTGGCCGCGGATCAAATCGATTACGAGGCGCGCTTTCTGCGGCGACATACGAACGTGCCGTGCGAGCGCGTGCGCTTCAATCTGCGGTGTTTGTGTCTGAGCGTCAGCCATAAATTATGCCTTCGGCGCTACTGGTGCCGCTACTGCGCCGCCTCCTGCTGCAGGAGCCGCACCCGCCGCCTTTTCGAGGGCTGCCTTCACGGCGTGGCCCTTGAACGAGCGCGTCGGAGCAAACTCACCCAGCTTGTGACCAATCATTTGTTCGGTCACGTAGACCGGGATAAATTTCCTGCCGTTGTGCACGGCGATGGTGTGGCCGATCATATCGGGCACAATCGTCGAACGCCGCGACCAGGTCTTCACAACTTTCTTTTCGTTGCGCGCATTCAGTGCTTCGACTTTCACACGCAAGTGGCCGTCAACAAACGGTCCCTTTTTCAGTGAGCGAGCCATCTCTTGCTATTCCTCCACGCGGCGCAAACGGCCCCATTGGGCGTGCCGCACTTTCTTAAATCCGCGCACCGGTCCGGGGACTCGGTGAGACTTCGGGCAGAACGGGCAGACGAAACGTGTGCCTTGCGCGTTCGGAGTGCGTTCCACGATGACCGTCCAGCCGGGCTTGCAGAGCTTGTACAGAGCCGGCTCCAGTGGAACGATCTGCGATTTGCGCAATGGCAGGACTGGCTTCGCTACAGGCTTTGCCGCGACGCGCTTTACCGCCACGCGCTTCGCGGGACGTGCCCGTCGCTTCGCTGCTGTCCTGCGTGCTGCCGACCGATTTGTCCGTGTCGCTCGCATTTTTTCTGCTCGCTCCCGCGACTCTTAATTCACCGCGAGATTTCTTGCCTCAGTTCATTCACAACCAAAAAATCTATTTCCGCCGTTCGACGATGTGTTTGTCCGTGCGCTTGTTATGGCGCGTCTTCTTGCCCAACGTCGGGAAAGCCCATGGCGTTTGCGGATGATTGCCCTTCACTTTGCCTTCACCGCCGCCGTGCGGGTGATCCACGGGGTTCATGGCCACACCGCGAACCGTCGGTTTAATACCCCGCCAGCGCGTACGGCCGGCCTTGCCGAAGGTTTCGTTTTCGTGGTCGAGATTGCCGACTTGACCCACGGTCGCCATGCAGTCCACAGAAAATTTTCTGACCTCGCCCGAAGGCAACTTAATGAGGGCGACGTCGCCTTCTTTGCTAAGAAGCTGCGCCGATGCGCCCGCGGAACGAACCACCTGGCCGCCGCGTCCGGGATACAGCTCAAGGTTGTGCACCTGCGTGCCTGGAGGAATGTGCCGGAACGTCAATGCGTTGCCGGGAAGAATATCCGCGTCATCGCCAGTGGAAACCGTTGCGCCAACTTCGAGCCCCACGGGCTGAAGGATGTAGCGCTTGTCGCCATCGGCGTAATGCAAGAGCGCAAGGTTAGCGCTGCGGTTCGGGTCGTACTCGATTGCGGCGACCTTTGCGGGCACTCCCGCCTTGTCGCGCCGGAAGTCCACTTTGCGATACTGCTTTTTGTGGCCGCCGCCGCGGTGCCATACCGAAATTTCGCCCTGGTTGTTACGGCCGCCGGAGCGCTTCTTCGGTTCCAAGAGAGACTTTTCCGGCGTCTCCTTGGTGATTTCGCTCTTGTCGAGGACGGTCATGAACCGCCTTGACGCTGTGTACGGATTAAAGCTCTTCAGTCCCATCGCTGCCTCTTACCTTCTAAAACTTTTTCCTGCTTCGCACTTTCTGACTTTTGTCCCGTGTTACAGGTTGTCCGCGTACTCGATCATTTTTTCGCCGTCGGCTAGTTTGACGTACGCCTTCTTCCAATCGCGCCGGTAACCTTCGTTCTGGCCACGGCGGCGCATCTTGCCGGGGAAATTCGCGGTGCGAACGTCCGCAACTTTCACCTTGAAAATCTGCTGCACGGCTTCCTTGATTTCCGTCTTGGTGGCTTTCGCGGAGACTTCAAAGACCACCGTCGCCTGTGTTTCCTTCACGCCCAATCCTTTTTCCGTGATGATCGGACGGCGAATGATTTGATAGTGAGGGGCTGCCATGTCTTATCCCTTCCCCTTCTTCGCTGCCGGCTTTGCGGCCTTTTTTGCAGCGGGCTTTTTCACTTCGGCTTTCGGAGCGGCTACCTTCTTCGGCGCCGGGGCCGGAGCAATCGTTTCCACGTGCGGGGCTTCGATCGGCTTCTTTTCCGGATCGAGTGAGCGCACGAGACGCGCAACCGCGTCCTTCGAAAGGACGAGGCGGTCATGCTTCAGCACGTCGTAGGGCTGAAGAACGTTCGGCGCCGTTAGCTTTACGCCTTCAATGTTGCGACTCGCGAGTTCCAGGTTGCGGTTTTCACCGTGCGCGACGAGCAGAGCAGACTTCGTGAAGCTCAGCTTGTCGAGTGCGGAAACAAGTCCGCTGGTCTTGTGCGTTTCCAGCTGCCACCCATCAACAACAGTAAGCTTCTGCTCCGCGAGCTTCGCGGAAAGAGCCGAGCGCAGCGCGCCTAGCAAAATCTTCTTCGGGAGCGCGTAGCTGTAATCACGCGGACGCGGTCCATGCACCGTGCCGCCATGGCGCCAGAGCGGGGAACGGATGGAGCCGACGCGGGCGCGGCCTGTGCCCTTCTGCTTCCAGAGCTTGCGGCCTGCACCGCTGACTTCGCTCTTCTCTTTCACTTTGTGCGTGCCGCGGCGAAGTCCAGCGAGATACCAGCGCGAGGCTTCGTGCAAAAGGTGCGGATTCACCTTCGCGCCGAAGACCGCGTCGGCCAGCTCGACTTGCCCGACTTTCTTGCCATCCAGATTCACGACATCAACGACCGGCATGATTTCTCTTTCCTTCGCGACAGATAAACTTTTACTTGCTTGCCTTCTTCTCTGCTTTTTGCACCCTGCGGATAAAAATGTACTGGCCTCTTGGTCCCGGAACCGATCCCCGCACCAGCAGCAGGTTCTCGTCCGTATCCACCTTGATTACTTTCAAATTCTTGGCGGTCACGCGCGCATTCCCCATGTGACCCGGAAAGTGCTGGTTCTTCCATACGCGAGATGGAAAGGAACTGCCACCGATGCCGCCCGGCGCGCGATGGAACATCGAACCGTGCGTCGCGTCGCCTCCGGCGTAATGCCAGCGCTTCACGCCGCCGGCAAAACCCTTGCCCTTGCTGACGCCGGTGACATCCACCAGCTCACCAGTTTTAAAATTCTCCACCAGCACGCGATCGCCGACTTTCGTTTCGTCCTTCGATTCGGCAATGCGAACTTCCTGAAGCACTTTCATCGGCGCGACATTGGCCTTTTTGAAATGGCCCGTCATCGCCTTGTTCACACGTTGCGGCTTCACGAATTCCACGAGTCCGAGTTGCGCCGCGTCGTATCCGTCTTTTTCTTTCGTCCGGCGCTGCACGACGACACAAGGGCCCGCTTGCAGAACCGTGCAACCCACGAGATTGCCGTCTTCCGCGAAGACTTGCGTCATGCCCAGCTTGATTCCGATAATTCCGTCAACCGCCATTTTCTCTTCTCTCTCTTTGCAGCTTGTCCGCCCTGGCGGATATTGGCTGCGTCTTGCAAATTCTTAAAGGCGCTTCGTTAGAAGCACCAAAACTACTTCGCTGCGTGACCGAACGCCTTGATTTCGACGTCCACGCCCGGCGGAAGATCGAGCTTCATGAGAGCGTCCACCGTGTCCGGCGTCGGCTCCAGAATGTCAATCAAGCGCTTGTGCGTGCGCATTTCAAACTGTTCGCGGGACTTCTTGTCCACGTGCGGCGAACGAAGCACGGTCCAACGATTGATCGTGGTGGGCAAAGGAATCGGGCCCGCAACATCCGCGCCCGTGCGCTTTGCCGTTTCCACAATTTCTCGCGTGGACTGATCCAGGATGCGGTGGTCAAACGCTTTCAAACGAATTCGAATTTTATCGCCTTGTCTCATGTGTTTTCTTTTCGTCGCCTACTCGATCACTTCGGTAACGGCGCCAGCGCCGACGGTATGGCCGCCTTCGCGAATCGCGAAGCGCAAACCCTTTTCCAATGCTACCGGCGTAATCAGCGTCACTTCACAGCTTACGTTGTCTCCCGGCATCACCATCTCTACTCCGGTCGGCAGCTTTACGTCGCCCGTGACGTCCGTCGTGCGGAAGTAAAACTGCGGACGATACCCCGTGAAGAACGGTGTATGACGCCCGCCTTCTTCCTTCGTCAACACGTACGCTTCCGCTTTGAACTTCGTGTGCGGCGTAATTGAACCCGGCTTGCAGATCACTTGTCCGCGCTCCACGTCTTCTTTTTCCGTGCCGCGCAGGAGCAACCCGACGTTGTCGCCTGCGATCCCTTCATCCAAAAGCTTTTTGAACATTTCCACGCCCGTCACGACTTTCTTCTGCGTCGGACGGAAGCCCACGATTTCCACTTCTTCGCCAACCTTCACTTTGCCGCGTTCGATTCTTCCTGTGACCACCGTGCCGCGGCCAGAGATCGAGAAAATGTCTTCGATCGGCATCGCCATCGGTTTATCCACGTCACGCACCGGAAGTGGAACGTTCTTGTCCACTGCTTCCATCAACTCATCAATCTTGCTTTCCCACTTCGCGTCGCCGTTCAGTGCTTGCAACGCCGAGCCGCGCACGATGGCAATCGTGTCGCCAGGAAATTGATAGCCCTTCAAGAGTTCGCGAACTTCCAGTTCCACCAGCTCAAGCAGTTCCGCGTCTTCCACCATGTCGCACTTGTTCAGAAACACGACGATGGCAGGAACGCCCACCTGCCGAGCCAAAAGAATGTGTTCGCGCGTTTGCGGCATTGGACCATCCGTCGCCGCCACCACCAGAATCGCGCCGTCCATCTGTGCCGCGCCCGTAATCATGTTCTTGATGTAGTCCGCGTGGCCCGGGCAGTCCATGTGCGCGTAGTGGCGGTTCGCCGTTTCATACTCCACGTGCGATACCGCGATCGTAATTCCCCGCTCGCGCTCTTCCGGCGCGTTGTCAATCGTGTCAAACGCTCGAAACGCCACCTTCGGGTTGTGCTTCGACAACACTTTCGTAATTGCTGCCGTGAGTGTCGTCTTGCCGTGATCAATGTGACCAATCGTCCCAATATTCACGTGCGGCTTGCTGCGCTCGAATTTCTCCTTGGCCATTCCCTCTGCTCCTCAAATCAAAGTCTTGCTAAACCGGGTGCTACAAAAACCGTTGTCTTATCGTGCCGCTACTCCGCTTTCGCCGCGATTCTTCTTGATTACTTCTTCAGCTAATGCCGCGGGCAATTCCGCATAATGCGAAAAATGCATGGTGAACGTGGCGCGGCCCTGCGTACGGCTGCGCAAATCCGTGGCGTAACCGAACATCTGCGCCAGGGGAACCTCCACGCGAATCACGTTGCTGCCCGCCCGGCTCTCCGTGCCCTGAATCGCGGAACGCCGCGAGTTCAAATCGCCGAAAACGGCGGCCATGTATTCCTCTGGAACGACGACTTCGACTTTCATGATCGGCTCGAGAAGAACGGGCTTCGCCTTCGCGCAAGCTTCCTTGAACGCCATGGAGCCTGCAATTTTAAACGCCATTTCGTTCGAGTCCACGTCGTGATAGCTGCCGTCCACGAGAATCACGGCAACGTCCACCATCGTGAATCCGGCGAGAATGCCGTTGTCCAAGGCTTCGCGAATGCCTGCTTCGATCGGAGCGATAAATTCGCGTGGAATCGAGCCGCCAACGACTTTGTCAATAAAGAGAAAGCGGTGTTCCTTGTCGAACTTCCATTTGCCGGGTGTGCTGCCGGTGATGGATTTTGCGAGCGCGTCAATGTCATCCGTGGACAGCTCGTGCATGTTTTCGTGATCGGAGCTGGGCATCGGATGAAGCTCGATGACGGCGTGACCGTATTGACCGCGGCCGCCAGTCTGCTTGATGTACTTGCCTTCCGCTTCGGCTTTGCGGCGAATCGTTTCGCGGTACGCCACCTGCGGACGGCCAACGTTGGCTTGTACGCTGTATTCGCGCAACATGCGGTCTACGATGATTTCGAGGTGAAGCTCGCCCATGCCGGAGATGAGTGTTTGGCCTGTGTCCGGTTCGGTGGAAACGCGGAAGGTTGGATCTTCCTGCGCGAGACGCTGCAACGCAACGCCAAGCTTGTCCTGATCGGCTTTTGTTTTCGGCTCGATGGCGACGGAAATAACCGGCTGGGGGAAATCGATGTTTTCGAGAATAATCTGCTTGTTTTCGTCGCAGAGCGTGTCGCCTGTGTTGACACTCTTCAGGCCAACGACGGCGCAAATATCGCCGGCATACACTTCTTCAATCTCTTCGCGCTTGTTGGCGTGCATTTGCAGCAAACGGCTGATGCGTTCGCGGGTGAGCTTGCCGGAGTTGTAAACGTAGCTGCCCGATTTCAGAACGCCGGAATAGACGCGAATATACGTGACGTGTCCAACGAATGGATCGGACATGATTTTGAATGCAAGTGCGGAAAACGGCTGATCGTCGGCGGCGCGGCGCAGTTCGGATTCGTCGGTGTCCGGGTTTATGCCTTCGACGGGAGGAACATCAACCGGGGAAGGCAGGAAATCAATAACAGCGTCAAGCAACGGCTGAATCCCTTTGTTCTTGAATGCGGAGCCTGCGAGAACCGGCACGATTTTGAGCGCCAGCGTGGATTTGCGGATGGACTTGCGCATCTCTTCGAGCGAGAGCGTGCCTTCGGTCAGATACTTGTCCAAAACTTCGTCGTCATGCTCGGCGATGTATTCGACAACTTTCGCGCGATGCTCATCGTAAAACCTTTTGTCGATTGCGGAGCCCTTCAGAGCCGCCGCGACGTCCGGGCGCGAATCAACAAAAGCTTTATCCCACAACTTCTCTACTTCAAAGATCTCGTATTTGGCTCCGAGGGTTTCTTCGAGCCACACGATAACTTTTTGTTCCAGGAAATCAATGATTCCAATGAAATTATCTTCGCGGCCGAGGGGAAATTGCAGAGGAACGGGATGTGCACCGAGGCGCTGGCGAATCGTGCGGACTACGTGATCGAAATCCGCGCCCATGCGGTCCATCTTGTTTACGAAGCAGATGCGCGGGACGCGGTACTTGTCCGCCTGGCGCCAAACGGTCTCCGATTGTGGCTGCACGCCGGCGACGGAGTCAAAAACGCAAACAGCGCCGTCCAACACGCGCAAGGAGCGCTCGACTTCGACGGTGAAGTCTACGTGTCCGGGAGTATCAATGATGTTGACGCGGTACTTCTTGTCGTAGCGCATCCAGGAAGCAGTCGTCGCCGCAGACGTAATGGTGATGCCGCGTTCGCGCTCCTGCTCCATCCAGTCCATCGTGGCGGTACCTTCGTCCACGGAACCGATCTTGTAAGTGACACCCGTATAAAACAGGATGCGCTCAGTTGACGTCGTCTTTCCGGCGTCAATGTGCGCCATGATCCCGATGTTACGCGTGTCTTCGAGTTTGAATGCCCTGGGCATTTTTTCTATTCAGACCCTTTGAAAAATAAAATCAACTACCACCGGTAATGCGCGAAAGCCTTGTTTGCTTCTGCCATGCGGTGAACGTCTTCTTTCTTCTTGATCGCGCCGCCGCGTGCATTCGCTGCGTCAATCAATTCGTCGCAGAGCTTGTCCGTCATGGTCTTTCCGGAACGCTCGCGCGAGTACTGCAAAATCCAGCGAATTGCCAGCGACTGCCGGCGAAAATTGTTCACTTCGACGGGAACCTGATAGTTCGCGCCCCCGACGCGCCGCGTTTTTACTTCGAGCACGGGCTTCGCGTTCTCAAGCGCTTTCTTGAACGTCTTAAGCGCATCGTCGTTCGTCTTCTTTGCGATCTGGTCCATGGCCGAGTAGAACACGCGCTGCGCGGTGCTCTTCTTGCCGTCCCACATCATCGAGCAGATAAACTTCTCAACGAGATCGTTGCCGTAAACCGGATCAACTTCCTGCTTGCGGCGGCTGACGAGTCCTTTGCGTGGCATTGCTTCTCCGCTCCTCTAAACTCTCTACTTCGCTGCTTGTCCGGCCTTCGGACGTTTCGCTCCATACTTCGAGCGGCCCTGCTTGCGGTTTTCCACGCCGGAGGCATCCAGCGTGCCGCGAACGATGTGATAGCGAACTCCCGGCAGGTCCTTCACACGGCCGCCGCGCACGAGCACGATGGAGTGCTCCTGCAAGTTGTGGCCGATGCCGGGGATGTACGTGGTGACTTCAACGGAATTCGTGAGGCGAACGCGGGCGACCTTGCGGAGAGCGGAGTTCGGTTTCTTCGGCGTCTGCGTGTAAACGCGGATGCACACACCGCGCTTTTCCGGACAGCCCATCAGCGCTGGCGATTTCGTCTTGCTTGTGACTCCCTCGCGGCCCATTCGTACAAGTTGCGAAAATGTCGGCACAGTCTTCCCTCTTTGTTTGCGGACACAAATTCGGTCCGCGAATGCGCGCACGTTTCGACAGCTCTCGCATTACGCGCAAAACAACAGCGCGAGAGCACACCAAGCTGAAAGGTGTACTGCGATTCCGGAGACCAGCAAGAAACTCCGCACGCACTCCAAGAGGCAGACCTACTCTCTTGGCTTCGATTCGGAGAGGCTTACTCGGCTTTGCGGGACTGGCGTCCCATTCCGGCCGCTCTTTGCTCCCATTCCGTCTTGCAATGTTCCGGGAGTAAAGATCCTTCCAACCACACGCGCCTAAAAGTCCCCCGACGCGTTACTACACGGGCAAACTACCCCTGACAAAACACAGAGTATAGAGAAGTTTTACCAGCGTGTCAAATCGGATTCGCAACTGGCTGAGGAAAAACTCGGTGCAAAAGTGAGGGTTAGCACCAGGCCTCGGAGGGCCAATTTCGGGAGGCGGAAGGCAAAGGTCAGGCGAAGGCAGGGTGGGCGGGTTGATAAAGCAGGAGGGCGGGCCATAAAAGCCCACCCACATGCACTGTAAATCATTTATTTATAACAGCTTAGCTATTCGTTCTTGTCGTCTTTCTTCTCAAGACCGAGGTCCCCAAACGGCCACAAATGGAAGGCCTTCAGCTCCTCATATTCATGTTGGTCGCGCAGCATCTTGGCGGTCCTTTCGTCTGACCAGGGAGCGGCCAGGCGCTCGGGACGGTCGGCAATCCAATAAGCCGTCAGGGCCATGATGGTCGAATTCTGCGCGAGGATGTCCGGTTTTTGCGCTTCGAGGGCGTCCGCTGCGGAATGATGAGTATAGGCGTAGTCGGCCGTTTCCTGATTCATGTTAATACCGGGCAATCCGGCCATGGAGAACGGAAGAGTGTCGGTTCCGGATTCGATTTTGTCATTCACTTTGACTTTGCGAAGGTTGGAGACGGTTCCAGCAAAGGCTTCGACAGAAGGAATGAGGTCGTCACGTCCGCCGAGCATCAGTTCCTTCACGGCGCCTTGCCCTTCGTCGAGAATCAGATCGCCGAGATGATTCTGCATTTCCGCTTTGTGCTGTTTGATGTAGGCGAACGAACCGTCAAGACCTTGCTCCTCGCCAGTGAAGAGTACGAAGCGGAGTGTGCGACGCGGACGCAGACCAGCGCGAAGGATTGCGTCAGCTGCGCCGAGCGTGGCCGCTGTGCCTGAGCCGTTGTCCGTTGTCCCTTGCGAGAGATCCCACGAATCAAGATGGCCACCGACGACGAAGATTTGTTCAGGGTGTTCGGTGCCGCGAATTTCACCGACAACGTTTGCCGTTTCGACTGGGCCATTCGTGAAGGAGTTTTGCACGTCGATGTGCAGCCGGGGGGTTATACCACGTTCGATGAGCCGTTCGAGTTGACCCTGATCCTCGGACGTCATCGAGACGACGGGAATGGAGAAGTCCGCGTCGAAACCGAGAATTCCCGTGTGCGTGAGGTTCATGCCCGTTGCGCGGGAACCGCCTTGACCGCCAATCACCGCGACAACACCAGCGCTCGAAAGCGTCTTCAGAAAATTTCCGTAGTCCGCGAAGATCATCATGAAATCTTTTTTGGGCTTGCCTTTAGATTGCACGAGGACGATCTTGCCTTTCAGGCGCCCGAGGTTTTTCGCTTCCTCGTCGAGGTTGAACAAGTTGATGGTGACGATGTCGCCGTCAGCCCCGCCTGGAGCCGTGGACCCCGTCCAGCCCATCGCATCCACATGCAGCCTGCGCGAAACAGGCGTGAGGAGGTGCGCTTCCGCTGTGCCGCGCGTCCATCCTTTCCAGATCGTGTATTTTTCCGTGTGAACGTTTTCGAGGCCTATCGCCTTCATTTTGGCGACAGCCCATTCTTCGGATTTGCGCTCGGCGGGTGAGCCGGTGACGCGGGAGCCGATGTCGTCGCTAAGCTCGGTCAGATATTGATAGGCGTGCGAGTTCATTAGGCCTTCGCCGGCAATCTTGACGAGGGACGGCATGGTTCCGTCCTCATTGGGGCCTTTGGGCTTGTTGTCGGCGGCTGCCACGGTTGCCGTCACAAGCATCACTGCCACCGCCGCTCCCAGCAAAGCGTACCTTCGGCTCATTCGTTCCTCTCTTGGCGCGTCTGCACACACAAAGCCTATCACTAACTTCTGACGCATCCCCTGCAAAACCGTCTCAGACAATGGAGGGAAGTGCAGCGACAGAAACATGACGCGAACCCACGCTTTACGGGGCGAACCGCAAATTCTAGACTCAACGAAGAAGCCATGGTGAGACTTTTCGAACGAATTTCTAAGCTGGCGACACTTTTTGCGGCTAGTTTGCTGATTTTTGCGGCAAATACGTTTGCGCAAGCGGCGCCAGATAAACCCAAGGAACAAGCGCCCCAGAAGTCCGTAGAGAAATCTGTGGAGCCCCCCAATGCAGCGCAGTTCGAGCTGCTCGAAACGAGCTATCGGTTTGAAGTGAACGGCGATTCGCGCAAGGAAGTTCACGCGCGTGTGAAAATTAACAGCGAGCTCGGTGTGCGCCAATTCGCGCGGCTGAATTTTGATTACAACCGCAGTTTTCAATCCGTCGAAATTCCGTTGGTGCACATCACGCATGCGAGCGGCGGCACCGCGGAGATTTTGCCGAGCGCTATTACGGATAACCCGAATCCCGCCGTGGTTGATTTCCACGCATTCCAAGATGTGCGCGTAAAATCGGTCCGTATCCTCGGCCTTCAGCCGAGTGACCTGCTCGAATACCGCGTTGTGACTACGACTACACACCATCCACTTGCGCCTGATTTTTGGATTGATCATTCCTTCGATCGCGCAGGCATTGTGACTCATGAGATTTTCGAGCTGGCTGTGCCGCGAAAATTGGCTGAAGAGAAAATCAATGGAAACAGCGTGCTGCACTCAACGTACACCGGGAGTCCGGCAATTGCCGTGCCTACCGATAACCCCGAACGAAAAACTTATCGTTGGGAAGTGAACAACGCAGGTGGGGAGATTAGAGCGGTTTCCGATAACACGGCAGAGCCGGACATTTTATTTTCGACCTTGATCAGCTGGTCCTCGCTCTCCGCGAAATTTGCGCGCATGTGGATTGAGCCCAAAGAGACTGGCGTCGAGGAGCTAAAAGAAAGGCGGCTCATTCCGGAAAGCACAAGCGCGAACGAAATCACGCGCGCCGGTTACGAATACGTTTCTGCAAGGTTGCGTACCGTGGATCTGCCATTTGGGGCAACCGGCTTCCGTATTCGAACGCTTAAGGAGATTTTGGATTCCGGCTACGCGACCCAGGAAGAAAAGTGCGGCGTGCTCGCGCTTTTCGAGGAGGCTGCCGGATTGCAACCCGGAATTCTTCTGATTGGCGCAGCTGCGGAGACACGGCGCCAGATTGTGCGGCCTTCCGTTTTCACTCATGCGATGGTCGCGGTGCAGGAATCAAAGCACCAATACGCGCTCGATCCAAGCGTGGAAGTTGCGCCGTTTGGCGTGGTGCCGCCGCAATACCGCGGGAAGCCGGCATTTCGCGTTCCTGCTCGGCTAGGAGACGACTATACAGATGACCCTTGGAACGCCAGCGTTTCCGAGGAATTGCCCTTCGTTGCGAAGCAAAGAGTGGAAATCAATGGGTCGCTGAACGCCGCCGGCTCGCTTTCCGCGCGTGTCAAGTACCGATTGCGCGGCGACAACGAACTGCTGCTACGCGTGACATTTCACCAGACGCCGAAAGAAAAACAGCAGGAAATTGCGCAGTACCTGGCGCTTTCGGATGGATTTCGCGGAAAAGTGACCAGCGTGAAAACCTCCGACCCTTACGCGACGAAAGAACCATTCGAAGTGGAATACGAAATCACCCAGGACAAGTTCGTGGACTGGACGAAGAAGCCGGTGCACATTCCCGCGCTGCTTCCCTTGCCTGGATTGCCGGAATCGCCGAAGAAAACTGTCTCAGGAGAAAGAATTGAGCTTGGGCCACCACTTGAAATTGAGCTCACTGGGACGTTGCGCCTTCCCGCCGGCGTGACGGCGCAAGCGCCTCCTGGAACCAGCGTTAAGCGCGATTACGCAACTTTTGCTTCGGAATATTCCGTGAAGGAAAACTTAATCCGTTCGTCGCGCCAACTGAATTTTATCGCGCGGGACATAGCGGGCGATCGTGCCTTGGACCTGAACGCATTCGTGCATGCCGTGCAAAACGATCAGTCACAGTTTTTCATTCTGGAAAAGCGGGAACCGCCCGCGGCAACCAAGCCAAAATAAGAAAAGAAGGCTCACGTAATCGCGAGCCTTCTTTTCTCGAGACCAAAAAACTTACAACTTAAAACTGCCTTACTTGATCTCCATTACTTCTTTTTCCTTTGCCGCAGCGAGGTCTTCGATTTTCTTAGTTTCGGAGTGGGTCAGCTTTTCCAGTTCATCGAGCGAACGCTTTTGTTCATCCTGGCTGATTTTCTTGTCTTTTTCCAATTTGTCGATTGCTTCCTTGATGTCGCGCCGGATGTTGCGCACCGCCGTGCGGTGATTTTCAAGCACCTTGTGCATGTGCTTCACGAGTTCCCTGCGGCGCTCTTCAGTGGGAGACGGAACAGGCACGCGCACGACTTTACCGTCGTTCGTCGGGTTCAGCCCGAGATCCGACGTGCGAATCGCTTTATCAATCATGGCTACAGCACTGGTATCCCACGGCGCGATGACAATCATCGTCGCGTCGGGCACGGTGACCGTGCCGAGCTGATTCACCGCCATTGGCGCGCCGTGATAGTCCACGCGCACGTTATCGAGAATCGAAGCGTTCGCGCGCCCGGTGCGGACCGTGGCGAGCTCTTTGCGAAAATCCTCAACGGCTTTTTCCATGCGCGTGCGCGCAGCGGCTGTCGCTTCCTTGGTCGAACCTATCGTTGACATTGTTTCAATTCCTCAATCTGAATTTGCAGATGCAGTCTTTCGCCAGAAAAAACGCGGCCCCTGCCGCGCCAAAAATCGCTACGCCATTGTGACTTTGGAACCGACGCGGTCTCCTAGGACGACACGCTTGATGTTCCCATACTCGTTCATATTGAAAACCACAATCGGCATGCCATTGTCCATGCAAAGCGAAATCGCGGTCGAATCCATTACCTTTAGATTTCGTTGCAGCACATCCCGATAGGTGATCTGCTGGAACAGATTTGCGTCCTCTACTTTTTCTGGGTCCGCATCGTAAATTCCTTCGACGCGTGTCGCTTTCAAGATTACGTCTGCCTTAATTTCCATGGCGCGCAGCGCAGCGGCCGTGTCTGTGGAAAAATACGGATTGCCCGTGCCCGCGCCGAAAATCACCACGCGGCCTTTTTCCAGGTGACGCATCGCGCGCCTGCGGATAAATGGTTCAGCCACCTGTTGCATGGCGATGGCGCTTTGTACGCGCGTGAAGACGCCTTCCTTTTCCAGTGCGTCCTGCAGCGCAAGAGCGTTGATGACCGTGGCCATCATGCCCATGTAATCGCCGGTCGTGCGGTCAATTTCAAATCCTTTTTGCCGCGCGCCGCGAAAGATATTTCCGCCGCCAACAACGAGCGCAATTTCCACTCCGAGGTCGTGCACTTCCTTTAGTTCGCGAGCAATGGCTTGAATCGTTTCGCCGTGAACCCCAAAACCTTGCGGGCCCTGCAGAGACTCTCCGGAGATTTTTAGAAGAATTCGTTTGTAAACAGGCTTCTTTTTCGCGCTCTTCTTCGAGGAGGTTTTTTTCGCAGCCATGGCTCTCCGCAACCGCCGGTCAAATCCCGCAAAATTGTAACAAACTCTTCGCGCGGGCGTACACGCAGAGTCTCACAAAAAGGAAAAGAGCGCCCCGGTTTCCCGAAACGCTCTGGATTTTTTCAGGTTGAGCAACCCTGCCTTACGCTGCGGGGACAGGCACGGCCGCATCCGCGGCGTCCGGGGCGCTCGCGGCGACTTCGCCTACCTTGAACCGAGAGAATCTGCGGATCGTAATGTTTTCACCGAGTTTCGCGATCGCGCCGTTCACCATTTCGCCGATGGTGACACTCTCGTCCTTGATGAAGTGTTGTTCGTAGAGGCAATTTTCTTCGTAGAACTTTTCCATCTTGCCGTTCACGATGCGCTCCACGACGTTTTCCGGCTTGCCGGTCGCCAGAGCCTGCGCCTTGTAAATCTCGCGCTCTTTCTCCAGCATTTCCGGCGTCACTTCCTCGCGACGGACGTAACGCGGATCGAGTGCGGCGATGTGCATCGCGATGTCGTGCGTCAACTGCTGGAACGCTTCCGTGCGCGCGACGAAATCGGATTCGCAATTGATTTCCACGAGTACGCCGATCTTTCCGCCTGCGTGAATGTAGCTGCCTACGAGCCCTTCAGACGCTTCGCGCGTGGCCTTCTTCGCAGCTGCAGCCTGTCCCTTCTTGCGCAGAACCGCGATCGCTTTCTCGATGTCGCCGGCCGCTTCAACCAATGCCGCGCGGCAGTCGTTGAATCCCGCGTTGGTGCGGTCGCGCAATTCCTTCACGAGCTTCGCTGGAATTTCCATGGCTGTATTTGGTGTGCTCATCCTTTTTCTCTAAACTTTCTTTGCAAATTTGCGAAATTTTCTTATTCGTTTACAAAACGGCCCGCCGCGAAAGAATCGAGGCGGGCCAGAAAAAATCACTTACCCGCGCCGGATTAGTGTGACCCCTCGTCCGGAGGCACGGTGGCAGCCGCAGGTTCGGCGGCTTCGGCAGGTTCAACGACAGGTTCCGCCAGAGGGTCAACGACCGTAGCCTCGAGGAAGTCGCCTTCCTGCTTTTCGTACTGCTCGTATGCGCTGGTGTCCACGTACTCGACGCCATCCGCAAGAGCCTGGTCTGCGGCAGCCTTTGCTTCGCCGACCTGTGATTGCTGGTAATGATTGCGGCCTTCGATAACGGATTCGGAAATCTTCGACGTGAAGAGGCGAATCGCGCGCAACGCATCGTCGTTGCCCGGAATGATCCAGTCCACAACGTCCGGATCGCAATTCGTATCCACGACGGAAACCACCGGCACGCCCATCCGGCGCGCTTCCTTCACGGCAATCTCTTCCGCGTTGGAGTCAATGACGAACATTGCGTCCGGCAACTGCGTCATGTTCTCGATGCCTTCGAGATTCTGGAAAAGGTGCTTCATTTCGCGGTCCAGCCGCGCGCGCTCTTTCTTGGAGAGCTGCTCCATGCGGCCGTCTTCGGTCATCGCCTTTAGGAGCTTCAAGCGCTTGATGGATTTCTGCAGTGTCGCCCAGTTGGTCAACGTGCCGCCCAGCCAGCGGTGATTCACGAAAAACGCACCGCAGCGCTTCGCCTCTTCGGCGACCGCTTCTTGTGCCTGGCGCTTCGTCCCAACAAACAAAACCGCTTTGCCTTGCGCGGACATCTCACTCACGAAGCGGCTCGCTTCGCGAAACATCTTCAACGTCTTCTGCAGATCAATAATGTGAATGCCGTTGCGCTCGCCGAAAATATACTCCTTCATCTTCGGATTCCAACGACGCGTCTGGTGACCGAAATGAACACCGGCCTCCAGAAGTTCCTTCATTGTAATTTCTACTGCCACTTGTCCTCCTTATTGGACAGCTGTTTGCTGGCGCCTCTCGCGAAGCTGCCGAACAGCCTTTTTGCCGGCGTCCTTGCCGGCCGTGATCTTGGCGAGCCTGCTTGCGCAAGCTCGCCAGAGCTCGATGCCCCGGCGAATGCCGGGACGAAAAATTAACGCTTCGTGAACTGGAAGCGCTTCCGCGCGCCCTTCTGTCCGTACTTCTTGCGTTCCTTCATTCGGGAATCGCGCGTCAGAAAACCGTTCTTGCGCAACGCAGGGCGCAGTTCCGGATTGAACTTGGAAATTGCGCGGGCCAGGCCCATGCGAACCGCGCCGGCCTGTCCGCCAACGCCGCCGCCCTTTGCGGTCGCTATCACATCAATCTGGTCCGCAATGTTTGAGAACTTCACCGGCTCCGTTGCGTCATGCTTCCACGCAAAGTTCGGAAAATACTGATCTACCGTCCGGCCGTTCACTGTGAACTTGCCCGAGCCGGGGCGCAGAAATACGCGCGCGATGGACTCTTTGCGGCGGCCCGTGCCAAGGAACCAGGTCTTGCTCGACGCTTCAGAACTCAAACTTCCTCCTCATCAAACTTCAGAAACTTCTAAAACCGAAAAAACGTGCTTGCAGACAGCATGGCCATCATCGGCCAAAAACTTTTTCGAACTTCACGCCCGGCTGATTCCCTGCGAAGGCCTGCACCTGACCCGCGTAGAAGGACAACCAACGTGCGGAAACTTCAGAGCCCGACTACAAAAACTTAAATCGCGAGCGGCTGGGGATTCTGTCCCTTGTGCCGCGCCAATCCGCCAGCGTCGCGGTACACACGCAATTTTTTCAAACGGCGCGCGCGCAGCTTGTTCTTGGGCAGCATGCCCATAATCGCTTCGCGCACCATCCATTCCGGCTTGGCTTCGCGAACGCGCTTTGCCGGAACTTCCTTCAATCCGCCCGGATAACCGCTGTGCGAGTAATAAACTTTTTGTTCGATTTTGTTACCGGTCAGGCGAACCTTATCTGCATTAATCACCACCACGTGATCGCCCGAATCGAGATATGGCGTGAACGACGCCTTATCCTTGCCGATCAAAACCCGCGCCACTTTCGTTGCCAGGCGTCCCAGCACCTGGTTCGTGGCATCCACAACAAACCAATTCGCGCCCACTTTCAGTGCTTCCGCTTCTGCTCCCTTGGCTACGTACGTCCTCATCGCAATCAGTCACACCTTTCCCTGTAAAGACAAACGTCAATTTTAGGGGGTGGAGCGCGATAAGTCAACGCGGTTTGTTCGAAAGCGGATTCAGGGCCTCTTTACGATCCCCTTTCGATACGTATTACTTTATTCGGTCAGCGGGTCGAACAGGACGGATTTGCGCCCGACGACAACCGTATCAGTTTGTGTGATCGGAAAACTGAATTACGTCGAAATGGCCGTACAGGTGTTCGTGATCGGTTGTTTGTTCGTATCTCCCATCGTTATTGACTAGCCAGATGCAGTCCAGCCCGTCCTTCGGACTGTAATAGCCAATCCGAAAGACCCGGCCAATGTCCTTTTTTGCCAACGGATTCCTTTTATCTCCCCAGACAAACTGCACAACCGACAATGGTTGTATCGGCACCTGTTTTTGATCATTGGTCTCTCTTCTTTTGGCCACGAACAAATTCCTTCACTTTCTTGGTAGAAATTGTGCATTCACTTGGAGGAAAAAACAAATTCCTAAAAACCACCAGAAAATCCCTGATCTGCTCCCCTCAATTTGCAGGGAACTGTGCGTGATTCTGCGGCATGAGTTGGGGGCGAACACTCTCCGGGGGAAAACTTCCGCGCCCGCTCCTTATCTTGAGGGATGTCAATGTGAAATTTCCGCAGCCTCGGCTTTCACCATCGGGTTCTGTGGCTCGAGTTGCAGCGACTTTTGCATCGCTTCGTTGGCCTTGGCGCCGTCTCCTTGTTTCTTGTACGCACTTGCCAGCCAACTCCATGTTTCTGCTTGCGTGCTGTCCAGCTCTAGCGATTTTTTAAAGCTTTCCGTGGCCTTTGTCACATCGCCGCCAAACATCTTTGGCGCCATTAGGAACCTGCGCCCTTGGCTGGCCCAGACGCGTGCATTCTTGTCGTCTGCAGCCATTCCTTTTGTAATTTCATCGCCAATCTTCGGCCCGTATTTCGCTCCTGCAAACATTCCGCCGTAGCCGATCCGGTGCGCGTACAAATCCGCCAACAGGGCGTGCGTGTCGGCGGATTTTTCGTTCAATTGCAATGAGTGTTGGGCAGCTTCGATGCCGCGATCCGTCGCCGCAGCTGCTAGTTTTTTCTCTTTCCGAAGATCATAAGCATCGGCCAGGTAGAGCTGAACACGCGCCTGTTCGTAATAACAACGCGAGTCGCAATTGTTCTGCCCTACTCGCTTCTCAATTTCTGCCTTTAGAGAGTTCAGCTGCGCTTCATCCCGTGTCTGCCGTGCGCTTTCAACTCCGCCGGCTAACGCGTCCTCCGAAGGCTTCGTTGTCGGAGCCTGCGCCGATACAACGCCAGGAATAAATATGGCGCATGCCAAAATACCAGTAACAATTCCCCGCATTTGGATCACCCGAATTGGTTTTCAGGTTATCAACCCCTTCGCACGGCATTTGTTGCAGTAAAAAGACGTTCTTTAGTGCTGTACAGCCCACGCGAGACCGTCAGGGTTAGGACCCGCGTCGATATGTCCGGTAACCTGGAGCGATTTCACATCAATCACAACGACATAATTATCCGGCGTGCACGCCACAAACGCCCGCGCCCCATCCGGCTGCATCTGAATCCCTGCCGCACCATGTCCCACCGGAATCCGTTTCAACTCTTTCCGCCCCGCCACATCGAACACCGCCACGTCGGCCCCATTCAGACTGGAAACAAACGCCATCTTCCCATCCGGCGTAAACTTCAACCGATTCGCCCCGCGCACATTCGCCGCAATCGTCTGCGCCACTTTCTTTTCCGCGATGTTCACCACCGCAATCGTCCCGTCCTGCGCATTCGCGCTCCAAAGCTCCTTGCCGTCGGGCGTGACGTCAAAGCCTTCGCTTCCCGCGCCAACAGAAACCAGACTTTGATTCCAGTCTGGCGGAAACGCTCCAGGTGGCGGCCCGCCCGCAGCCGGCGGTGGACCTGATGGCAAATTCGGCCTCACTTTCTCCCAAATGCTCACCGTCCCGGATTGAATGTTCGTCGTAAAAATCCGGCTCATATCCTGCGTCACAAAAATCATGTGCGTCCGGTTCTGCCCGCTGCCCAAAATGAAATCTACTCTTCCGCTCGCGGGATCGACACTCCCGAACGCCTTCGCCGCCTCCGCCGTGAACCAAACTTTTCCTCCCGCAAAATCCAGGCCATGCGGCCCGCGCAACGCGCCCAGATCAATCGGCGCAAGCGCTTTCTGATTTACAAGATCAATCACCGCGAGCGTGTGCAGCGCACCCGCCCCTCCGCCGCCGTAATTGGATACGTACGCCGTTTTTCCATCCGCGGTTGCAATCACTTCGTGCGGATCGTCGCCCACGGGCATTTTCGCCACAACTTTCAGCGTCGCAGGATCTACCACCGCTAACGTGTGGTCATGTTTTGAAAGCACCAGGAGCGACTCTTTTGGCGTACTTTGCCCATAAAGATTCGTCGCAAAGATCAGAACGCAAATCAACCAAGAAGAACCACGGCGCATGATTCGCCTCCAAAGCTCAAAAGCCGAAAGCATTCTACGTCCAACGGGCCTGCACTTCATCCAATCAAACTTACAACTTGGCCAAATTGCCGCTCACTTTCACATTCCTTGCTCACTCCGAAATAGGTAGCACAGACTTCAGTCTGTGCTCTTACGGCCGCGATGCAAACCACCACCTCGCTCCCTGGCGGCCACAATTGTCAGCGCCCTCACACTCGTTCCGGCCCGACATACCACTTAATACTTAAACTTAAAACTCCCCAAGAAAAGACTTGACAAGCTTTCTTCATTATATAACCATTTGGTTGTACAACCTGCGAGTTATGCAATGACGCAGACCAACCGCCTCAACGCCACGTTCGCAGCACTCGCTGACCCCACGCGCCGCGCCATCCTCGCCCGCCTCGCGCGCGGCCAGGCTGGCGTACTCGAACTCGCAAAGCCCTTCTCGATGAGCCAGCCCGCCATTTCAAAACACCTCATCGTTCTCGAGCGGGCAGGCCTGATTTCCCGCGGACGCGATCGCCAGCGCCGCCCGCGCCGCCTTTCCCCCAAGCCGCTCGCCGAAGCGACCAATTGGCTCGAGCGCTACCGGGAATTCTGGGAGGGCAATTTTCAGCGTCTTGATGCTCTTCTCGATGAAATGAAAGTTCAGGAAAAAACTAGGCGGCGCAAAAACGTTAGGAGGAAACAGCAATGACGGAGACAACAGGAGTAAAAATCACGACACCAGGCGATCAGGAGATCGTCATCAGGCGAGAGTTCAATGCTCCACGCCGCTTGGTCTTTGAGGCTTATACCAAACCTGAACTGCTCAAGCGTTGGCTGCTTGGTCCACCAGGCTGGGAAATGGTGGTCTGTGAAGTCGCCAGAAAGGCCGGCGATCGCTATCGCTACGAATGGCGCAACGCGGAAGGAACGCAATTTGGCTTGGGCGGTGTGTGCCGCGAATTCGCGCGCCCCGAACGAATTGTCTGCACGGAACTGATGGATGGCTATCCCAACGAATCGTTGGTGACCACCGTTCTCGTCGAGCAAAGCGGAAGAACGACGCTCATCACAACTTGTCTCTACGAATCTCGCGAAGTCCGCGACATGGTCATCAAGTCCGGCATGGAGAGTGGCGTCGAAGCGAGTTACAAACGGCTTGACGATCTGTTTGCGACTGGCCAGGTGCAGGAAGCTACTTCCGCTTCGTAACGGAAGGGAAACGACACGACTGTTTGCCGCAAGTGCGCTTATGTTGGGGGCACGCTTGCGGCACATTTCGTGATACTTTGCGGTCAATTTTTCGCGCATAAGGACACCCAGGTTAATGAGCGGAACTCCCAATCAGATCCAGTCTCAAGGCAAAATCATGCGCAGCATTCGCGCGATCCTCGCCGCGTTTATCAAAGTCGGCCCCAGCATTCTTGCTGTTCTAGCTGGCTTCGTCGTTGTGATCGTCATTACGCTTCTCACCGACGCGATCCTTCACTGGACGCATTTCTACCCGCCGCTCGGTGAATACACTCCAGGCTCGGCACTGATCTGGGCCACGGTTTACCGCACCATTTACGGCGTCATCGGTAGCTATATCACTGCGCGTCTTGCGCCGCGTCGCCCCATGAAGCATGCGCTCATCGGCGGCGCAATCGGCATGGTAATCGCAACGGCCGGAGCCATCGCAACCTGGAATCACGTTCCCTCCCTCGGCCCGCACTGGTATCCCGTTTCTTTGATAGCTGGAGCGCTACCCACGGCCTGGCTGGGCGCAAAACTGCGCATCATGCAGACTGTCCCGCACTAGTCTGGAACATTTTTCACGGTTAATTTGCCATTGGTCCAGAGAACTCTCACGTCGGTCACGGTGTTCTTCCACAAAAGGCCAGCTGCACTCATTCAGTCGCTCCGACCAGTTATCTTGGCTCGCTCTTTTCCGATATCATAAACCGAAGAATCGTGAGCAATTGGCTACAGTGTTGGACAGTGTCCGCGCTCCTTCTAACACGTGCTGTGAATCCTTTCTTCGATCCTTTCGTTGCACAACTGCTAACCCCATATTTTTCAAAGACCTACAAAACCATCAGCGAGCAAATCCAATGTTTTGTTATTTCATACAAAACCCTGGGGGGTGAGGGGCTCCCATTTCACAGATTTCCCGGCTCACGCTGTGCCGATATACAATCTATTCCGAACCATTGAGGGACGCCTTTGATTCACAGGCACATTTTTCATAACGACGAACTGCTCCCTATCGAAAACTCCCGGCTCTCACCGGGGCAGGCGGGAATCATTTGTGGGTGGGGACTCTTCACAACGATTCGCATCGTGAAAGGCGAAGCCTTCGGTTATGAGCGCCACTGGCGGCGCCTGGAAAAAGACGCGGGCATAATCCGTATGCCGATGACATACAGCGGACCAAAAGTTCGCGTGAATCTGCAGGAAGTAATCCGGGCCAACAAGGTGAGTGAAGGCTGCGCACGAATCTATTTGATCTACAACGAGGTCGGCGTGTGGCGCAGCGATGAAAAAATGCCGGAAGTGGACCTGGTGATTTACACCGCTCCGTTGCCCGAATACCGCGAGCCTGTGCGACTCGGGTTGCGTGAACATGGCCGCCATGCAGCTTCTGCGCTCGCGGGTGTGAAAACAATTTCGTGGTTGCCGAACGTCTGGGCCGTGGCCGAAGCGCAAAAAGAAGGATTTGACGAAGTCGTGCTGCTCAATGAACGCGGCGAAGTGGCCGAATGCACCGCTGCCAACATTTTCCTGGTGAAAGGCGACAAAGTTCTTACGCCGCCGCTTAATTCGGGTTGCCTGGAAGGCGTGACGCGCGGCATCTTGATGGAAATCGCGCCGGAAGTGGGCATCTCTGTTGTGGAGCAAACCTTGCGGCCGGAAGATTTTGCGACCGCTGAAGAAATTTTTATTTCATCAACAAACCGCAACCTCATCGGCGTCGGCGAAATCGCCGGACAGAAAATGCCCATCGCTCCCGGGCCCATCACACGCAAGCTGGACGAGCTCTTCGACGCACACGTTACAGACTACGTAAATCGCCGCCTCGCGTCTGCCGCGCGCTGACAGAAAAAACAATAGCGGACACACATCTACGGAAATCGAAAGCACAGCGCAAGCTACTTCTTTTTCGGTGAACGAGGGCACGCGGAGAGTTTCACCCACTGCGCAGGATTCACGTTTATGCCGTTGGCGTACAAGACCCAATGCAAATGCGGACCCGTTGAACGGCCCGTCGAGCCTGCGTAGCCGAGCGCGTCTCCTTTTTTGACGAGCGCGCCTTCGGCGACGACGAGCTTGGACATATGTAGATACATCGAGCCAAGACCCTGTCCATGATCGATACCGACCGCGTTGCCGAGAACGTTGAATTTTCTTGCAAAAACTACTGTGCCCTCTGCAATCGCGCGGATCGCTTCGCCCTCAGGCGTTCGTTGGTCCACTCCGCCATGATATTCGCCGGTGGGTTTGCCGTTGTGCATGCGCTTCACGCCGAAAGGAGAAGTGACGCAGCCATCCACGGGAGGCGCGAGCGGGTCCTGCCAAAAGCGCGCATCGGAGACAGCGTTGCGAAAATCAGTCAGCAGCTTAATTTCATCGGGCGTGGAATGAAGCGCTTCGATGTCCGGACTGAGCCGGACGTTTTCGCTGGGAAAGCGAGTGGCGCGCACGACAATCTTTTCCGTAATGACCGTGCTGCCGTCCTTCGAAAAAAAGTCGATCGCGGACGAACCTGGCATGTCTTTGACGGACACTGGCATCAGCCCGAATTTCTTGCCATCGGGTTGCGCGAATAAACGAATTGTCCGCTCATTCCACTTTGCGCTCGCTATTTCGCCGGAACACATGAGCCGCAAAGTCTCGCCCAGGTTCACAGCTTTGGGAGAGATTGCGCAGTCCTGCGCAACCGACGCGACAGGAGAAAAAAGAAGAAGCAACATGGTGCAAGAGAATCTGAGAAGTCTTATCGCTAATTTGTGTGCGCGGGAATTCATTGCACTCATTTTCAAGAGAGAAAAATATTCGTGCAAGCAAAATCGAACAAAAAAAGGAAACGGCCCCGATTGTACGGGGCCGTTTCTGCTAGCCGAGCGCCGGGGTAGGGAGCGCGGCCGTTTGCTAAAAATTAACCTTGAGACCCAACTGCATGATGCGCGGATCGCGTGTGGAACTGACCGTGTTGAACAACGACGAGGTAGCGTTCAACGAAGCACAGCAAATCGGGTTGGTGTGGTTGAAAGTGTTGAACGTCTCCCAGCGCAACTGGCCGGTGAAACGCTCTGTGAATTTGATGTTCTTGAATAGAGAGAGATCCGTTCGCCAGAAACCGGGACCCCGGACGGAACCCGGGCGGCTGGTGCCGACGGTGGTTTGCGTGGCATCGGGCGCGGCAAAAGCGCTCGCATTGAACCAAGCACCGAAAGTTTCTGGAGCGCCGGAATTGGGATTGCCAACCAGATTCGGCCGGCAACCGACAGGCGAAGCGGCAAGCAGGCAACCCGTACCAGCAGGGTCGATGCATCTACCACCGTTGCTTCCGAGATTCGAGCAGACGCCGTTGCCCAAAACCGGAGTCAGTGGAAGGCCGCTTTGGAAGGTTTGGATGCCAGAGAATTGCCAGCCACCAAGAATGTGGCCAACAACGCCCTGCTGGGAGCGCATCCATGGAAGTTCATAGACGAAGTTAGCCGTGACGACATGGCGACGGTCGGCGATCGTTGGTCCGTAGTTGTTTTCGAAGTCGCCGCTGACCTGCGGAATTGCGGCTCCACCAGTGCTGCGATCCGCGGGATCCGTGGTGAGGCCGTGTGACCAAGTGTAGGCAACGCTGACAAAGGAATTTCCGGAGAAGCGCTTTTGGACCTGAGTCTGAAGTGAATGGTAGTTGGAGGTGAAGAGATCCACGAAGAACAAGCCTGGACCGTAGCCCGTGTACGGACGAAGGACAGCGAGTTGGTTGGAGGGTGTGGTGTTGTTGATCGGCGCCGTGATGACCACGTTGTTTGTGGAGCCTGGCCCGGCGGTACAGGGTGTGGCCGTGGTGCAATTCAAATAGGAGGCGACAGGAGCCTGGTTAAGATCCTCGAAACCGGGAAGGTGAATGCCATTCGAGCCGTAGTAGCCAATGTCAAAGAGCCAAGTGGTGCCGATCTGGCGCTGAACGTCAAAGCTCCATTGCTGCGAATAAGGAGACTTGTAATCTACGGGCATTCTAGCCTGAATCGTGAACGGCGCGGTGCTTGACACCTTCGTTGTGCCACCTGAAGGGTCCGACAGCGTTGTGCGATTAACGCTGAGGTTGGTCAAAAAGCCCTGGCTCAAGCCGACGTTGAGTTCGGGATTGCCGAACTCGAGGCCGTTGTCGAAGAACATGCCGTAGCCGGCGCGGATGGAGGTTTTGCCGTTGCCGAATGGATCCCAGGCAATACCGATGCGGGGCGCGATAGCCTTGTTGAACTCTTTGGCAACCTTGCTTCCAAATGGCGATTTCATGCCAGTGTGACCGCTAAAGGTCGGCGGATCGACAAAGATGAGTCCATTCAGAGGATTGTAGTTTGGATTGCACGTACTGGTGGTCGGAACGCCGTTCACGATCGAAACGTCGATGTTGCCGGTGGAAGCGATACAAGGCGCCTGCGACGGATCGTAGAAGGCCGGATCGAAATTCACGAGGCGGCTGCTGCCTCCCGGTCCGCTGGCGTCCGTCGGCTGGCGGAAGAACGAATGTCGAATCCCGTAAGTGATAGTGAGATTGGATTTGATGCGCCAAGTATCCTGGCCGTAGTACTCGAACTGGTTGTCGAAGATGTTTGCGGTGACGTCCAGCGAGGCCTGAGAGAACGAGCTCATCTGACCGAGCAGGAAATTGGCGAAAGATTGTTCGAAGTTGAAGGGACATGTGCCCGTCGTCGGTGTGCCGGTGCAATTGGCACCGGCTAAGGGTATGTTCGTCGTATCGAAGACGTAAGAACCGTTATTGGAACCGCTCAATTGATTTTCATGCTTGTTGTAATGATAGAAGATCGCTCCAAACTTCACCGTGTGGTGGCCGAGAACTTTCGTGACGTTGCCATAGACGGTGTGATTGACGTTATAGTCGCGGTAGGGACCGAAGGTGCCGATGGATGTGCCGCCCGCGTTGGTGAAGACTCCGCCCGGAAGCGTGAGCGTTGGTACGCGTCCCAGAACATTCTCAAACGGCAAGGAACTGCCGATGGCAGCCTGGATATCAGGCGATTGGGAAAAGTTTTCCGCGCCAATCACGTCGCTAAGGAGCGCTCCATAGGAATAACGATAACCACCGTCAACAATGAGAGTTGGTGTCGGAGTGTACGTGCCGGCGATATTGTATTGATGCCCTGGAGCATGGGTGGACGTGGTGGAAATTCCCGGAATCGAAGTGGTGGTAAATAAACCACCTTGTTCGACTGTGGGGTTGGTATCGTGCAGCAATTTGCCGTGCACATTCAACTTCGGGCTGAAAATGTGGTCGATTTTCACCATGTCTTCACGAAAGTTGAAGACATTGCCGAGCGTGCCGATAAATCCGAAAGGATTTGAGGCCGAAGCCGCGTTGGGCGCGGGGAATTTCGAAAAGATGTCTTTGACGTATGCGGCTGCGATCGGGTTGATATCGGCCGGGTTAATCGTGGTGCCGTAAGATTGGCAGGGTCCTGCGGCGCCGTTGGCGTTCGCCCATTTCGTGCAGACCGTATGTTGGAATTGGCCACTAGTCATGCCTGAATAGGGCACGGTTGCGGCCGGCGGATTGGTATATGTAACGATGCGACGCGCTTCCTCGGAAACGAAAAAAAAGGTTTTGTTCCGCTGCGGATAGAGCTTCGGAATGTAAACAGGGCCTCCGACGGTGCCACCAAAATTGTTGTAGCGAAGAGGCGGACGTGCGATGCCATTCTTATTGTTGAAGAAGGGGTTGGCGTTCAAATAGTCGTTGCGGAAAAACTCGTAAAGGCCGCCATGGATATCAGCGGTTCCAGAGCGCGTGATGACATTTACCTGCGCGCCGGCGGAACGGCCGGACTCCGCGTCGTAAACACCGCGAACGACGCGAAATTCGCTGATGGCGTCGACGCTGGGGAACGAGAGAAGAGTCAAGTTGGAACCGCGATCCACGTTGTCCGCGCCATCCACCTGCCAGTTGTTTTCTTCGCGGCGATTGCCATTGATTTGGAAAGTCATGACATTGGTGCCGATAGGTGCGGTGGCGCCGGGGAAAATTTGATCGGCATTGCCGGAATCCGACGCGCCCGGAACCAGGAGCACAAGCTGCGCATAATTGCGGCTGTTGAGCGAAAGTTCACGAAGCTGCGTGCCATCAATCACGCCCGTTGCGGCGGCGCTTTGCGTATCCACCTGCAGGGCTTCTGCTTGTACGACCACACTTTCCGTGACCGCGCCGACTTCCATCGTGATGTTGGCGGCCAGCTTGTCATTTACGTTCAAAATCAGACCCGTACGGACTATCTTCTTGAAGCCCTTCATCTCCACGGTTACGCTGTAACGGCCCACGGGCAATTGCGGCGCTACGAATTGGCCGCTTTCGTCCGTCGTCACAACGCGAATGACGGCGTTCTGGTCCTGATTTGTAATTGTGACGGTGGCTCCGGCAACTCCACCGCCTCCGGAATCAGAAACAGTGCCCGAGATCGTGCCCGTCGTGTTCTGCGCGACACTTTCCCAAGCGCATCCAAAAAACACCAATGCTGCGAGCAACAACGTAACTGAAAACTTCTTGAACATCTTCCCCTCCCCTGAACCGCAACTGCGAATCCACCCCAAGGAAAACAACAAAGACAATCGATGCTCACCCGCACGGCCTTACCACGCCAGGCGAAATCCATCGGAATACGAACTACTCCTGAGTCTCCCCTCCCACCGTAAGCTTGCTGACGCGTGTAAGGCGATTCACGACCTTGCAGCGATCGCCACGATAAGTGGATTTCACAAATTCGGCGGGCTCCCCATTCAGCAGATAAGCCGTGCGCGTGAAATGAAAGACCGGCGATTTCTTGCGAACACGAAGGAGGCGCGCTTCTTCCATGGATGCAAGGGCGGCTTCGGCCACTTCGTCGGCGAGATCGATCTGAATGCCGTAATTTTCAAAGAGCGTTTGATAGAGGGAATTGCGAGGATCAAATTTCCTTTGCAGATCCGGGCAAAGCCGGACCGGAACGTGAGTGCATTCGATACAAAGAGGGACGGCGTCCGCAAAGCGTATGCGACGGAGCATGAATACTTGCTCTTGCGCGGAGAGATGAAGCGCCTGCGCCACTTCCGATGAGGGGTTCTGGCGTTTGAAAATTAGAACGCGGGAGCGGGGCTGAGACCCGCGGGCCCGCATTTCCTCGCTAAAGGAAAGAACCTGGCGAAAATCTTTTTCGAGTTTGGCGCGGGAAACGAACGTGCCTTTGCCGCGCTGGCTGTACGCCATACCGAGACTGCACAGAGATTTCAAGGCATGCCGCGCGGTCATGCGGCTGACGCCCATGCTTTCGGCAATTTCCTGTTCGGAGGGAACGGGCTGGCCTACCTTCAGAGCGCCGGAGCGAATCTGCTCCAGCAGACGCTGCTGAATCTGGTAGTAGAGCGGAATTACGCTTTTACGATCGAGGGCGAACTGGCTCACTGGCCGCTCCACTTGTATAGACGACTGGACATATATAGCCGCTGGCAACGCCTGTCAAGAGGATTTTGCACATGAAATGAATTCGTTCTGTTTCTTGAGCGGTGGTAGGGGCGCCGGTCTCAGTTCCGGCCCGTGTTACAATCACCGCGGAAAACAGCAATGCTGGAAGCCCTTCCTATCGGTGAAGCAGTTCTTGAGGTTCTCTCCAACGACGGCGGCAAGCGCTACGTGCGCGTGACGCAAACGCCGTTCTTTATTGGACGTGGCGCGGAAACAGGCAATCATCTTCAACTGAATGACCGCCGCATTTCGCGCAATTGCGCCGCTATCGTCAGTGAAGCTAATCATTTCTATATTGAAGATCGCGGGCAGCGCCGCGGGCTTTACGTAAACGGCGAAAAGACGGAAAGCCGCGAGCTGCAGCCTGGCGATGTCATCACCTTCGGCCTGGAAGATTCTTACCAGATCATTTATCGCTCTTCGGAAACTTCCGGAGACGAATCCATTCCGATGTTCCTCACGCGAATCGAGCACATGACGAGCACGGATCAGTCCTCCGGCGGACTGAACAAGTTGAATTTGCTGCTCGAAGCGACGACCCTGCTCCATTCGCAACTGCCGCTCGATTCCGTGCTGGGAAAAATGCTGGATCACGCCATATCCGTGACGAACGCGGACCGCGGGCTGCTTCTTGAAGCGAATCAGGCCGGCCAGTTGAGTGTGCGGCTTGCTCGCCGCAATGGAGGTATGCGTCTGCCGCCGGAAAGCCTTTCGCCCAGCCAGACGGCCATTCAAATGGCGCTAAAACAACAAGCGGCCGTAATCACCGAGGATTTGGCGCAGGCGGAAATGGACCTGCAGGCGGCGCAGAGTATCGTCGCGCAAGGACTTCGCGCTGTTGTGGTGATTCCTCTTTATTCCGTGACGCGCGCCAGCTCGGACGAATCCATAGTTGACGTGATTCGCGGTCAATTCCTCGGCGTCGTCTATCTTGATTCGCGCAGGCCGGCCGCGTTTTCGAGACTCGACCGCCAGATTTTGGACGCTCTCGCCGCGGACGCTGCGGGCACTCTGGACAACGCGCGGCTCGTCGAACGCGAACGCGAGCGGCAGCGCCTGGAGCAGGAAATTAACATCGCGCGTGACATTCAGCAGGCGCTTTTGCCGCGCGCGCTGCGCAAGTATCCCTACCTGGATGTGAAAGGCTGCAACTTTCCCTGCCTTTCCGTTGGCGGCGATTACTTCGACGTCTTTCCGATGGGCGATGGCCGCACGGCATTTCTCATTGCGGACGTTTCCGGCAAAGGTTTGGGCGCCGCCTTGCTGACCACCATGTTACAGGGCGCGCTCTCCGGCTTGACGCTCGGCTACGATCCCGCGCGGGTGTTCAACCACATCAATCGTTTTCTTTGTGATCACGCGGAAGTGGGGCGCTACGCCACGATATTTTTCGGCGTGATGGACGGAAACGGACATATGGAATTCATCAACGCTGGCCATCCATCGCCGTATCTGATTCGCGATGGAAAAGCCGAAACTCCTTTTACCGAAGGATCGTATCCAGTTGGGCTTGTGCCGGAAGCGGAGTACACCGCGGCTTGCTTGAAGTTGGAGCCCGGAGACACGCTCGTGCTCTTCAGCGACGGCGTGACCGAAGCGATGGACCCCGATGACGAAATGTTTGGAATGTCACGGCTCGCTGAAGTGCTGAACGACAAGAACGACGTTCCGCTGGAACATTTGCAAAAGTGCATACTCGAAGCCGTGGAAAATTTCGTGCGCGGCGCGCGTCAGGCGGACGACGTGACGATGCTGCTCGTACGTTATCAAGTTGCGCAAAAAGACGCGCTGAGCGACACCGATGCGCCTTCTACATCCAGTGCGGTTGCGTAACTGTTCATCGCTTCATTGCATTGTACGATTCACCCGGAAAATCTGGAGGAGATGATGCGCAAATTGCTTGGTACATTTTTCGCCATAGCCTTGCTGTGCGGAATCGCCACGGCGCAAAACGCGACGAAAGAATCCGCAGCTCTAACCGTCATTCGCGCTGGAAACTTGATTGACGGCAGCGGTGACACGCCTCGCAAGAATCAGTTAATTTTTGTTCGCGGCAGCCGCATTGAGAAGGTTGCTGACGCGAGCGATGCAATTCCAACGGAAGCACGTGTCATTGACTTGTCGAACGCGACCGTCCTTCCCGGATTGATTGATTCGCACACGCACATTTTTCTTTGGGGCGAGGATCCAAACAAGGGCGGTTACGACGCAAACATATTGAAAGCGGGTATTGCGTTGCGAGCCGCGCGGGCCACATTCGCCTGTCGCCGGGCGTTAGAACAAGGCTTCACCACGATTCGCGACTTGGAAACGGAAGGTGCGGGCTACGGAGACGTCGAAATCAAGCAGGCAATCGAGGAAGGAACGATTCCTGGGCCGCGCATTTTCGCATCAACGCGCGGGATTTCGTCAACGGGCGGCTACAACCTGGAAGGCTACGCACCGGAACTTGTAATGCCTAAAGGTGTGCAGATTATTGACGGTCCAGTCGAAGCGCGCAAAGCCGCGCGCGAGCAACTGGATCACGGCGCGGACTGGATCAAGGTGTACATGACGCACCGCTCGTGGGTGGACAAAAAGGGCGATCTTGTTTCGCAGCCGACGCTGACCGTGGAAGAATTAAAAGCGATTGTAGACGAAGCGCACGGCTGGGGAAAAAAAGTTGCGTGCCACGCGTACAGCGGCATCGGCTTGCAACGCGCACTCGACGGCGGCTGCGATTCTATCGAACACGGTCTCGCCCTGACCGACACGCACGTTGCGCAAATGCTGAAACAGGGCACATGGTATTGCCCGACGATTGCCCCTTATTACGGCGACTGGGCGCAGGAAAATACCCCAGCAGGCCAGCGTGACCGGAAACGCGCGTCGGTGCATGAACTCTCCGTCCAAAAAGCGGCGAAGGCCGGCGTGAAAACTGCCTTTGGCACCGACATCGGCGGAATCCCCTGGACAGAACCGATGGCGGAAGAATTCGCATACATGACCAAATTCGGCTTCACGCCGATGGGCGCGATTCAGTCGGCAACTTCGCGCGCCGCGGAAATGCTGGACATGAAAGGCGAAATCGGTGTGATCGCCGCAGGCGCCTTCGCGGACGTGGTTGCGGTCAGCGGAGATCCATTGAAGGATATCAACGAACTGAAGAAAGTTCGGTTCGTGATGCACGACGGCGCGGTGTTCAAGAACGAGCCGTCCACGAAATAGGCGCCGATAAAATTACGCTTCGACTCGAACGCCCTTCCAAAACGCGATGCGCCCGCGAATGTTTTCTGCCGCGTCGCTCGGCTCCGGGTAATACCACGCCGCATTCTCGTTTTTCATGCCGCCCACTTCGACATGATAATAGTGCGCCGTTCCTTTCCACGGGCACACAGTCGTATGCGGGCTCGGTTTCAGAAATTCTTTTTTCACCGCCGCTGCCGGGAAGTACTGATTCCCTTCCACGACCACGCATGCATCACTCTCTGCGATAAGTTGTCCGGACCAAAATGCTTTTGCCATACTCTTTCTCCCGTTATACTCACGGCCAATTTAACCGATTCGCCGCGCTGGAGAAATCTTCCAGCTTGCGGTTCACTTCACAAGTGAATTAAGAAATCTGCATCTTCATTAGATTACCGGAGGCCACAAATGGCTACGCAGAACTTTTCCAATCACACAAAATTTGTTCCCGCGTTTCATTTCTTTACGCTTCCCGTGCTGGTCCTAAATCTGGGATGGAGTTGCTATCGTTGGAAGATTTCTGAATTCTCCTTTGGAGGATTGGTGAACGTGTTGCTCGGCGTGGCGCTAATATTGGGTTTCCTGTTTGCGCGATTGTTTGCGCTCACGGTGCAGGATAGGGTCATCCGGCTGGAGGAGAGGCTGCGGCTGGAACGGCTGCTACCCGACGATTTGAAGCTCCGTATCGGGGAATTCAGTATTTCGCAGCTAGTGGGTCTGCGGTTCGCGTGCGACGCGGAGCTTCCCGCGCTTGCGCGAAAAGTGCTGGCGGAAAATCTACGCGATCGAAAGCAAATCAAGCGGCTCGTGCAGAATTGGAAAGCGGACGACTTGCGAGTGTAACGCTGCTTACAGGATGCTTCTCACTACGCCGCCGTCAGCACGCACCGCAGCGCCATTGATGGTGATGGAGTGCGTGCTCGCGAGGAACGCCACCACTGCGGCTACTTCTTCAGGAGTCTCAAATCGTTTTAGCAAGGAACTAGGCCGCGCACCCTGGAAAAACTCCTTTTCCACTTCGGCTTTCGAAATGCCTTTTTGTTTGGCAAGGGACTCGACGAACTGGCCAGCTCCCTCCGATGCCGTCGGGCCAACGAGAACCGAATTTACGGTGATGCCAGTACCTGCAACGGATTCCGCCACGCCGCGAGCAATGGCGATTTGCGCCGTTTTGGTCATGCCGTAGTGAACCATTTCCATGGGTATCTGCTGGCCAGACTCGCTCGAAACAAAAATAACGCGTCCCCAGTTTTTCTTCAGCATCCCGGCAAGGTAATGCCGCGTGAGGCGCACGCCGCTCATCACGTTCACTTCAAAAAAGCGCTGCCAATCGGCATCCGGAATTTCGAGAAACGGCTTGACCTCAAAGATCCCGACATTGTTGACGAGCACATCGGCCTCAGGCACGCGCTGCGCAAAGGCTTGAACGCCGGCAGCCGTTCCAAGATCCGCCGCGACGCCGAGCAAATCAGCGTGTTTGACTCGTTCGCGAATCTTCTTCAGGGCGCTTTGCACTCGTTCCTCGGTTCTCCCGTTCACAATAACGCGCGCACCCTCTACCGCTAACACTTCCGCGATAGCGAACCCGATCCCGGCAGTTGAGCCGGAAACAACCGCCAATTTTCCCTTTAATCCGAGGTCCATATTTTCTCCGATTGCTTTTACCGCGCGACCGCGGCAGCAGCGCCTTCGATTTCCGAAATCTCTTCTTGCGACAGCTTGAGATCCGTTGCGCCCATAACGCCGTCCACTTGCTTCGCGTTTCGTGCGCCGACAATCGCGCCGGTAATCGCCGGATGCCGCAGCACCCACGCAATCGCAACTTCTCCTGGACCGCGTCCGTGCCTTGCACCCACTCTTTTGAGCCGCTCGACAAGTTCAATATTTTTCGAAAGTTTCGGTTCGCGAAATTCCGGGTTGCGCGACCGAAAATCATCTGCCGGAAGCGAAGCCGCGCGTTCGCGTGTCATTCCCCCCGTCAACAAACCGGAAGCCATCGGCGCGTAACTGATCACACCAATTCCTTGTCCTTGCTGCTGGCAGTGCGGCAAAACTTCCGCCTCAATCGCCCGGCGAATCATCGAATACGGCGGTTGATTCGAAGTAACCGGAGCGATCGCCTGCGCACGTCGTATTTGTGCAGCATCAAAATTCGAAACGCCGATCCAGCGCACTTTGCCTTCTTTTTGCAGCGCCTCCAGCGTCTGCCACGCCTCTTCCAGCTGCGGACCGTTGTCTCGCGGCGGCCAGTGAATCTGATAGAGGTCAATCACGTCGGTTTCAAGCCGTCGCAAGCTATCCTCACATTCCTGCCGAATCGATTCCGCAGAATGATTCTGCGCTATTTTCCCGTTCGCATCCCAGCGCAACACGCACTTCGTGAAAACATACGGCCGCGGACCGCGCCATTGCTTTAGCGCTCGCGCAACAACTTCCTCGGAATGGCCCATTCCATAGACTGCAGCCGTGTCAATCCAGTTCACCCCAAGTTCAAGCGCGCGGCGAATCGCCGCGATGGAGTCCGCGTCATCCTGCGGGCCCCAGGAAAATTCCCAGCCCGGCCCACCCGCCGCCCAAGCGCCAAAGCCCACGGGCGTAATCTGCAAATCCGAATTTCCAAGTTTTTTCGTTTGCACGGTAGCTTTTCCTTAAGGTGAGTCTGCGCGTCAGGGCGTTCAATAGGACGCACTCTTTGGATGACACATTCTAGAAGAAGGTTAGAGAATTTCCAATTGTGGCGCTTCGCACGCCGCGAGGCTCAATTTGCGATGAATCCAGCGTCCAATGTCACGCTTTCCTATCTATGGACTTATCCAGTCAACGAATATAGCGCTTCAGGAAAGCCAAGCAGTAACGTCACTCACAAAAAGGAAACGGCGCGAACTTTTCATTCGCGCCGCCATCAAAAAAATTCTTGTTTTGCAGAGTTAGATCGTCTTCGGTCCCGCCGTCGCTGCCGCCGGTGCGGATGACTTCGAAAACGCGCTGCTGCCCGATTCCTTCTCCGCGCTCTTGTCAATTTCGATGGAGCCCTTGAAGTACGCGCCATCTTCAATGCTGATGCGCGCGGTCGTCAGGTCGCCATTCACCGAGCCGTCTTTCTTGATTTCAATGCGGTCCTTCGCGCGCAGGTTGCCCTTCACGCTGCCGTACACCACAACTTCACGTGCAATGATGTCGGCGGTTAACTTTGCAGTGGCTCCAACTGTAAGTTTCCGCTCATCAAGTTGAATCAGTCCTTCGACCGATCCGTCAATCAGCAGATCTTCGTTGCCGGAGATTTCACCTTTAATATGGAGGCTCGGTCCGAGCCGCGCTGTCGCACGGTCCGCCGTCGCACCCAATGGTCGCATCGCATCTGTACTCATCGCGTTTGTTTCCTCCCAAGTCGCCGGAGCAGGCTTCGGCGGCTGATTCGCTGAAAAATTTTTCGTCTCCGGTGGCGCGGCTTGCGGCGTTTCCGGTTTTTTTTGATTACCCCACATCGGACATCTCCAAGGGACAGAATGCCCCATGCGGATTTGCTGCTGGGGTAACCCAGAATGTAGTCCTCTGCGGCGCTTCCGGCAAACAACGTATCAATTTTCCGTGCGTGAAAGTAACTACCCTCTAGGACAGGTATAGAACTGTCCTAATTAACTCCTGACGGTCGCTTCCCATTTCGTAAAGGATCCTGGGGGACCTATGAGCCAAGTACGTCCGCGTAGTTTTGCAGCAATTCTATTCCTGGGTTTCGCAACATTCGCGTTAATTCCAACCTTTGCATCCACTACAAGGGCGTGGCCATCTACGACGTCTCAGCCAGAAAAGATGAATTGGTCGCAGTTGGCGCGGTCTACGTCAAAGGCGCGGATACAACGCCCGCTGGCGCGTTGTTACTCTTCGATTTTAATGGAAAGTTGCAGTCAGCGATTGCGCTCAGCGTCTCGCGGGAAATACTGGAGCTTGAGTTGGACGAAAATCTAAATGTGTGGACCCTGTTACCCGACGCAGGAGGAGTCGACACAGCGAAGAGTTTTTTTGTCGCAGAATATGACAAGGCCGGAAACTTCAGGCGAGAACTTGTTCAGAGAAGCAGTATTCCAACGCACGCCGAACAGATCGTACAAAATGCAACAGCAGGGGCAGCTACTGCAAGCTACGATTCCGCGACTCATACCTTTTGGTTCTGGTTGCCCAGCTCCACCGACCTGATTTCAATTGACACGATGACGGGAGGTGTCGCACGCACGAAAACTGGGCTGTCTAGCATCAAGGACCACGCGATTTGGCCTTTGCAAATGGGTCGCGAAGGTTCGAAGTCGTTAGTTGCAACGTTCGGGATGAAAACTAACTCTGCAGCAGCAAAACCACAACTGGCGTACTACGTGTGGTCGCCTGAACACAACGAGTGGTCGGAATTTAGCCCCGGCGAGTGCAAGGGTAGTTGGCTAATTGGGGTCCAAGGGAACATCCATACGTACTTTCGCCCAGATAACTCGAGGAGACTCTGCACATTCGCGCGGCTTTAGGAGTCGCCTGAGCATCCTGCTGCCGGCCAATGCGATAAGCCCACGTCAGGAAGTCGGCTTGTCCGGCACGGGCTGGCTCGCCAGAAAGTCGTTGGCAAATCGCTTTGCGTACGAGTCCAGAAGTTCGCGCACACGTTCTTCTCGGTCGGATTTCAAAATAAATCCTGCGTGGTGATATTTTTTCACGCGATAAACGATCTCAGGGTCTTTGTAAGACGAGGTATCCGGGTCTTCCTGCCGCGCCAGCGAAAGAATCACACCGGCATAACTCTGTGTTGTTTCCGGGAGTAGGTACGGCACCTTGCCAGCTCCCACTTCCAGCTTCGCCCATTCCCGCCACAAATTAATTCCCGTTGCAGTTTCCACAAGGTCCGAAATGTACGCACCGCCGACGCGCGCCGCAATTTCCAGAAAATAAACCTTTCCTGTCGCATGCGCCTTCAGGAATTCCGCGTGCGTCACGCCGCGCATCAGCCCCAGCACGTGCATCAAATTGCGATTCATGTCCTTTAGCTGAATTGTCTCTTTCGCTTCGCGCGGCAAAGTACGCGTAGTGAATACGCCGCCACCATGCGACACATCCAGCGGTGGTGCACCATACGCATGTGCTTCTGCAAACAGCACTTCATGCTCGCTAACGACACTGTCTACGTGAAAAACGCTTCCAGGAATAAATTGTTCGAGCAAATAGGACGACTGATCGTCGCCCAGACTGTCCAGCCACGGCCACAGCTCTTCCGGCGCGTGAATTTTCTTCATCCCGATGCCGGATGCTTGCGATCTTGGCTTCAACAGCCACGGTCCGGGAACACTAGCCATGAATTCACGGAGCTCGTCATAATTCAGCACGTGCACGAATTCCGGAACGAGCACGCCTTCTTCCTTCGCGCGCGCGCGCATCGCTAGCTTGTCACGAAAATACCGGACCGTCGTGAGTCCCATCCCGGGAATGCGCAGGTGTTCGCGTAGCGCTGAGACGTTTTCCATGTCGAATTCGTCCAGCGCCACAATGCGGTCAATCTTCTCTAACCGCGCGGTATAACTTACTGCGTTGATCAGGCCAGCAAGCGGGAGTTCTTCAGGCATGAAAAGCATTTCATCAATCGCGTCTCGAGGCCAATCGCCGTTGCGCAATTTTTCCAGGGTCAGCAGCAGAACGCGGCATCCCATCTGCTTGCTGGTGCGCAGAAATTCCTGCCCTTTTTCGTAGGAACTTACGCAGAGGATTGTGAGGGGCCGCTCAGCCATGGGATTCTTTTCCACCGGGAGCGCACTACTTACAACCGTGCACGTCAGGGCGCGCAGTATACGCCGCAATCAGCTTGCGGGAAACAAAAACTCCAGAAACGGTCGCACGCGCCGCGACCAGGCTGCTTCATTGTGTTCCGCGCCTTCGACTCGCTCGTAATGCAGGTTGTCCCCGAGCCGCCATCCCTTGTGCACCAACGCGTCGCGCAACATTTCCACATCATCCACGATGCGCGGCCCCTCGCGCGTGCCGATATCGAGCCAGACGCGCGGCCGAGGCTCGGGTGTGCTCGCTTGCGCAAACCGGAGAATTACACGGTGATTCCACCAAACCGACGGTGAAAGGGCTGCAACTTTTCCAAACACGTCCGGCATCCGTAATCCGAGATAAAGGCTGACAAGTCCGCCGAGCGACGACCCGCCTATTCCCGTGCGCCACGGCCCGCGTTCCACGCGATACGCTGCCTGAATGAAAGGCATCAGCTCATTCAGCAGAAACTTTCCGTAACGGTCCGCGCGCCCGCCGCCAAGCTTCGGCACGCGTGTCGGCGTGTATTCGCTGATGCGCGTTTTCCCCGTGTTATAAATCCCGACAATAATCATCGGCTCCGCGCGCCTGCTGATAATCGCCGCATCTGCGGATTCACCGACGTGCCAATCCATTCCGGGCACGTACGAAGTCCTGCCATCAAAAAGATTTTGCCCGTCGTGCAGATACAAAACCGGAAAATGCCGCTCCGGCTGTTCATCATAACCAGGCGGCAGATACACCACCAGCCCGCGCGAATTGCGCAGGTAACGTGAAGAAAATTGTTCGTGTTTGCGAAATCGTTCAGCGCTCACGGCGCAATTGTCACCAGCAGGTCTTTGGCTTCTACGTTTTGCCCGGGAGCGACGAGCAACTTCAGCACACGCCCCGCAATTGGCGCATAAATGTTCGATTGCATCTTCATCGCTTCCAGTGTCATTAGTTTAGCACCGCGCTCCACGGTCTGGTTCGCCTGCACGGCAATTCCGGTAATCACCCCCGCCGTCGGCGCTCCCACTTGCCCCGCGTCCGCGACGTCCGCTTTCGGGTGCGCGCGTTCAACCACCCGCAGCGCCTTATCGCGCACGTTCACTTCACGCGGCTGGCCGTTCAATTCAAAAAACAACGTACGCGTGCCATCAGGATGCGGTTCGCTCACCGTCAAAAACTTCACGATCAGTGTCTTTCCCGCTTCAATCTCGATCGTTACCTCTTCCCCTGATTTCAGCCCATAAAAAAACGCCAGCGTCGGCAGCACACTCACGTCCGAATATGTCTGCCGGAATTTATCAAATTTCGAAAACACTTCCGGATACAGCAAATAACTTAGTAAATCTTCCTTCGAAATCGCATGTCCCGTTTTCTTCTCCAGCGCTTCCTTTTCCGTGGCGAAGTCCGCCGGAGGCAAGTTCGCGCTCGGTCGCCCCTTCAGGGGCGCTTCGCCGCGCAAAATAATCTTCTGCAGTTTCTTAGGCCAGCCGCCGGGAGGCACTCCAAGTACGCCGGAAAACATTTCCACGACAGAATTCGGAAACGCAACGTCATGGCGAACGTCGCGTTTCAACACATCCGCCGGTTTCATCTCTTTCGCCATCAGGAAGAGCGTCATGTCGCCAACGACTTTGCTCGACGGCGTCACCTTCACGATGTCACCAAATAGTTGGTTCACTTCCGCAAACGTCTTTTCCACTTCGCGCCAGCGATGTCCAAGTCCCAGCGCCGCCGCCTGCTCTCGTAAATTCGAGTACTGTCCGCCGGGAATTTCATGCTCGTACAAACGCGCCGAGCCCGCTTTCGGCCCCGAATCAAACGGCGCGTAGTACGTCCGCACCGTCTCCCAAAAGTCCGAGCACTCATTCAGCGTTTCCAAATCCAATCCAGTATCGCGCGGCGTGTTTCTCAGCGAGGCAACCATCGAATTCAAATTCGGCTGGCTCGTCCCGCCGCTCATCGAAGCCACCGCCCCATCCGCCACATCCACGCCCGCCTCGGACGCTTTCAGCACCGACGCCGCGTTGATTCCGCTTGTATCGTGCGTGTGAAAATGAATCGGTATTTCGATTTCTTCCTTAAGGCGCTTTACCAGCTCAAACGCCGCGTGCGGCCGGCACAATCCGGCCATGTCCTTGATCGCCAGAAAATGGACGCCAATTTTTTCCAGCTGCTTTGCCAGCGCGATGTAGTATTTCAGCGAATATTTCGGTCGCGATTTATCCAGAATGTCGCCCGTATAACAAATCGCCCCTTCGCACACCGCCCCCGTTTCCAACACGGCATCCAGGGAAACCCGCATGTTCTCAATCGAATTTAGCGAATCGAACACACGAAAGATGTCCATCCCCTGAGCGTACGACTCGTTCACGAACTCGCGAATCACATTGTCCGGATACGACGCGTATCCGACCGCATTTGCTCCGCGCAACAGCATCTGAAAACAAATATTCGGTACGCGTTCGCGCAATGCGCGCAACCGCTGCCACGGATCTTCATGCAAAAATCGCAGCGAAGTATCGAACGTCGCGCCGCCCCACATCTCCAGGCTGAAAAGATTCGGCAACCGCTGCGCCACGGCGCTCGCTGTCGCCAGCAAATCATAGGTACGCACCCGCGTCGCCATCAGCGATTGATGCGCATCGCGCAGCGTCGTGTCCGTAATCAACAACCGTTTTTCTTTTTTTGCCCACGCCCCAAATTTCTTTGGTCCCAGTTTCTTCAACAATTGCCGCGTCCCGCTTGGCGGCTCAATTCCGGGAACGGTCGGTAACGTAGCCGCCTCCAAATTCTCTGGCGCTTTTTTCCCTTTCACTTCGGGATTGCCGTTCAAAATCACGTCGCCCAAATAAGAAAGCAGCTTGGTCGCGCGGTCGCCACGTTTCGGAAACCGGAACAGCTCTGGATGCTGTTCCAAAAATACAGTCGTCACTTCTCCACTACGAAACTTCGGATGATTCACCACGTTTTCAACAAACGGAATATTCGTCTTCACACCGCGAATTCGAAATTCGCGCAACGCACGGTCCATCCGCTGGCATGCTTCCGGCAAATTCGTGCCCCACGCGGTAACCTTCACTAACAAGGAATCGTAATAAGGAGCCAATGACGCTCCCGCGTACGCCGTCCCTCCATCGAGCCGAATCCCAAATCCTGCGGGTGAACGATACGTCGTCAGCTTCCCGTAATCCGGCGCGAAATTTTTCTCGGGATCTTCCGTCGTCACGCGGCATTGCAGCGCCACTCCATACAAAGGCACTTTTTCCTGCAAAGGCAGCGCCATCGGCTCCTCGTGCAGTTTGTTTCCTTGCGCCACCAAGATCTGCGCGCGCACCAAATCAATTCCCGTGACCATTTCCGTCACGGTGTGCTCCACCTGAATCCGCGGATTCACCTCGATGAAATACCACTTCTGCGCATCCACGTCGTAAAGAAACTCCACCGTCCCCGCATTGCAGTATTTTGCCTTGCGCGCTAAATCCACAGCCGCGCCGCAAAGCTCGCTGCGAATTCCAGATGGCAAATTCGCCGCCGGCGCCAGCTCCACCACTTTCTGGTGACGCCGCTGCACAGAACAATCCCGTTCATAGAGATGCAGCAGATTCCCGTGATGATCCGCAAGGATCTGCACTTCAATGTGCCGCGCTCGCGACAAATATTTCTCCAAGAATACTGAAGCGTCTCCAAACGCGGACCGCGCTTCTCCTTGCGCCTCCTCGATCCGCGCTTCGAGTTCCGTTTCATCCCGCACAACGCGCATCCCACGCCCGCCTCCGCCCATCGCCGCCTTCACGATGACCGGATATCCAATATCCGCCGCGATTTTTCTTGCTTCCGCCGCGGACTTCACCGGATTCTCCGTCCCCGGCAGGACCGGCACTCCCGCCGACGCAGCTAATCTCCGTGCCGCGGTCTTGTCTCCAAGCAATTCCAGCAACTCCGGCGTCGGCCCGATAAATGCAATTCCCGCTTTTTCGCACGCCCGTGCAAACGCCGCATTCTCGGACAAAAATCCGTAGCCGGGATGGATCGCATCCACGCCCTTTTCTTTCGCAACCGCAACAATTCCTGCAATGTCCAGATACGCTTCGACCGGCCCCTTGCCCTTGCCGATCAAATACGCTTCGTCTGCCTTAAACCGGTGCAGCGCCAGCCGATCCTCATTCGAATACACTGCGACAGTCCGCAATCCCAATTCATTCGCAGCGCGAAAGATGCGAATTGCAATCTCGCTGCGGTTTGCAGCCAGTAGCTTCTCGATTTTTCGGCCTTTAGCCATACTTACGCGCCCACTCCGGCGGGTGCAGCCGACCATTCTTTCACGCCCGCACTATAGCTCTACAGCAGTTTTTTTGATGGAATGAACTTAGACTTTTAATTCTTTCGTTGACCGTCGGCCTGCGGCACATCAAATTAGCGGTTTTCTGCAATAACTTCGTGCTTCTTAAGACCCTTCAATTGTTCCAGCGCGGATTGCAGCCTTGCCAGCGCCTTGCGGTCTTTCTTGTTCACAAAGGGAAGGCTGGGATCCGCATAGAAAGTTTCCAACTCAGCTAGCAACGCCGGCGAAACCCCGGCAAACTTCTGGTCCGCCAGCCTATCCAGCAACTCGGCATGCGCGTTATCGTTCAGTTTGTATTTCCCCGGGCCTGTGTCGGCGCCCACATCAAAATTGTCATTCTGTAGATTTACATTCCCGTTGCGTTGCTCGCGCAACAACTCGCGGTAGCGGTCCAGCGTCTCATTAAAGCTCGCTTCAAAAAATCGCTCAGTTTCCGGCGTTGGTGTTCGGAATTGCAACACCTTCAGCCGCCCCCATTTTGGAAGCAGCAGATAAAGGAACGCAAGGAATCTCTCCCCCGGACTCGGCTTCTTGTAATCTTTGCCCCACTCCTTTTCGAAATTCGAGCGCTTCACATTGTAAAGAAATTGACGCTTCGTCATTCCCGGCAGGTCATCCTTGATTTCGTCTTTCTTCAGATGCCAGGCGATGCGCGTCGCTTTCGGGAGAAGCTTGCTCACCGCATGCCGGTAGGAGGTCAACGCCTTGTTTTCGTTCACCAGTATGGAATTCAACTCCAGCCCGTACGTTTCGCAGAATGCCCGCTCCAACAAACCCTGCGCCACTTCGAAACCGATGTAGTCATGATAACTCTCTGGCGCGTAGCGTTGCTTTGCCACTTCCAGAACATCAAAACCAAATTCTGTTTTTACGTGGGCTAGCTTGTCTTGTTCATAGGTCACGGAGTCGCCGTATTTCTTTCTCAGCGAGGGATAAAGAATAGGCACCGCGCGATTCGTCCCAATGCGATGACCGTAGTTATCCGCCGCGTAGTGCGCCATAGCTCCAAGCGCGAAGCCGTATTCATAAATGTCGTTTGCGTCATGCAAGAGTGCCAGAATGAAATCCCCGCTGCGCACGTAGTGCGTCAGGTCGCTGAAAAAGTGGCTGCCGTATGGGTAGTAGCCCAAATCCTGAATGATTGCTCCGCCATACGCGTACGCCTGTGCCGCGCTCAGTTCGTCCGCAGTTGCATTTGGAAATTTTTTCATCAGCGCCGGCTTAATATCCTCTTCCCAGGCCGCGTCAATAATCGCCTGATGCGAAAGCACGGAATATGCCCCGCTGGGCCGGGCCAGGAGGAACATCAGCATGCCAGCCAGCGCAGCGCACAACATCGTTCGTTTTGATGGCTTCAGCAATTTCCTTTGTGCGGCCCCTTCGATTTGATTCTTTTTCTGCCCATTAAGTTCCGCGGCGGCATCTGTATTACCACATGCTTGTTTCTAACTTGTCTACTCCTTCGTAAGTGCGATAGCTTTCCCTCTCCTGCCTAGGCTTGCCCATACCCATTGAATATACAATTGATATTCCGCGCCGCTTCATCCTCACCACCGCTTCTGGTGAAGTAACCACCCCGGAAGTAATGAATCACCAGAACCGATTGATGCGCGATCCCTTTTTCGATCCAACATTCAGCCAACTTGTGGATTTTAGTTCTGTCACCCGCGTTGCTATACCTTCAGAGGACTTTCGCTTGCTGGCCACGCGCAATTTCTTCGGGCCTCAAGCAAGAAGGTGTTTGGTAGGGCCCACCTCAGAAATGTTCGGCATGGCGCGCATGTTTCAGATTTTTCGTGAGGTGAACGGGGCGCCAGAACAAATTAGAGTGTTTCGCGATCGCGAGGAAGCTCTGCTATGGCTCTTTGGTGACGACGAGAGTTACGGCTGACGGACGCAACAATCAATGCTTAAGCAGCGGGTCGGCAAAGCGGATCGGCACTCCGAAATTCGATCCGCCAAATCCGCGCACCACCGCGAACGTCACTCCAATCACGCGTCCTTCCCTATTCATCAGAGGACCACCCGATCCGCCCGAAGTTGTCTGCGCATCGTACACAATCTTGTCCGCCAACACGTCACCGATGTGCCCTTGCGTCACCAGCGGACGGATCAACTTTCGCTTCGCCAATTCGCTTATCACCAATTTCGGATCGCCGCCGCTCACTTTCAGAATTTGATCCACCGTATCGTCGCCGGCCCGCGCGAGAATCGCGCTCAAACCCGTCGCATATCCCAGCGAAATCAGCGACTGCCCGCTAATCGCCGCTTCCTTTCGCCCGTCAAGCCGCAGCGTCGGCCGCTTCAAACTGCTCAAATCTCCATGCAGCAGCGCCAGATCTGCATCGCTGGAGATCTGCACCACATCCACCGGAATTGCACTCGACGAGTCAGGAAAATACGCCGCCATCTCTGCAATCCCCGGCTCCAGACCCTGTTTCAGCGCCGCTTCCATTTCTTCATTCTTCCACCAGGGCTGCGCCACGTGGTGATTCGTCAGGATCTTTCCGTCGCCAACAATAAATCCCGTTCCGAAATAATCCTCCCGCACTTCCGGCGCGCGTCCATCCAAGGAATAGACGATGTTCCCGTCGCTGTCCTTCAGCGGTTCCCCCGCCGGCGTAATGCCAGCATACCGCAGCAGCTTTCCGCTGTTTTTCTCGCGGAACGCAACGGAAACATGCAGAAGGCAAACGCTGGGCGCGTAAGTGCGAATGACTCCCTCTGCCGCTTCCGAATCACCCTGCACGCGTTGCAGCCTGTTGTTCGTTTCTGCAAGTTGCTTTTGCAGTTCGCCGGTGTCCCCGCCTCCCGCCGACATCTTTTGTTTCAGCTCATCCGACTTCCGTTGCAATTCCTCTTTTTGTAGCTGCAAATCGCTTTTCGCGAGGTCCTCACGCGCCTGCTTTGTCTCCGCCATTAATTGATTTTGCGACTTCAAACCCTGCTGGAGCTGCGCGATTACCATGTGCGCCAGCGTCGTCTCTTTCTCGGCCTTTCGCGAAAACAAAAGGAAAATTCCGGAAATTATGAGTGCAATGACAAACAACGTCGCGACGCCGATCTTCAGCGCACGATCCAGTGAAAACGCATCGCGCGTCATTTTTTCCGTGACGGCCACGGCTTGCAGCGCCGTCTGCGCCATTTCGCGGCCTTGATCCGCAATCTCCACCTGTCGCGCCAGTGCTTCGGCCGCATGTTTTTGGCGCAACAAAGTCCGCACGCGCGCGAGGAACTCCGTCGTGTCCAACGGCGCGGAGAGCGCGTCATCCGCTCCAAAGTCCAGGCCGCGCGCACGTTCCGTGGCCGCTCCACCAAGCAAAAGCAAAACCTTCGTCTGCGCAGTGGCCGCTGCGCCCTTGATTTCTGCCAGCGCATTGCAACACTGCAAATCCATCAAATCGGCGCGGAGGATGAAGAGGTCCACTGCGGACTCTCGCACCAACCGGAAGCCTTCCGCCTGGGAATCGGCGAGTTTCGTTTCGTAACCAGAGGAGTTCAGCAACTCCGCGAGCGTCGCCCTTTGGCTCGCATCGGGTTCCACAACTACGATCACTTCACGCTGTTCTGGCAATGGGGATTCCTTCTTGTCCGGAGTACAGCTATGGCAAATAAGTGGCGCCGCCCGCTCAGTCAGGCGCGGGCAGTAATCTTACAGGTTTTCGATGTTTGGTTGGGCGTTCAGGTTTCAGGAAAAGTGAGGAAGCGAAGCCACAACAAGAAACCATCGTATCCGAGCGCTGGGATTTTCGGGCCAGGGCCTAGTATTTCCGCAAAACGCTGATCACGCGCCCTTGAATCTTCACGTCCGCTGCATTCACCATGATCGGTGCCATTTCAGAATTCGCCGGCTGCAGCCGAATCTTGCCCGCTCCCTCGCGGTAGAAGCGTTTTAGTGTCGCCTCTTCCCCATTTACGAGCGCTACAACAATATCTCCCGCGTTCGCTACCTGCGTCTGCTCGCACACCACAAAATCGCCGTCCATAATGTGATCCTCAATCATGGAGCTTCCCTTCACTTGCAGCACAAACGAATTCGCGCCGCGCGCAAAATCGCCCAGCGAAATCGTTTCCCGCTCTTCCACCGCTTCCAGCGGACGGCCCGCCGCGATTCGCCCGAGCAGTTGCAGCTCCTGCACCTTGCGTTCCAGCACTTGTTCCCTCACCGGCTTCGGCAATTGCACGATTTCGATCGAGCGGCTCTGGTTGTAGCCGCGCCGGATGAATCCCTTCTTCTCAAGCGTGGTGATGTGCTTGTGCACCGTTGCCAGCGACGTCAGCTTCAGGCCCTTGCCGATCTCTTCAAAGCTTGGCGCGTATCCGTGCTTCGTTTCGAACGCCACCAGGTAATCGAGCACTTCCTTTTGCCGTTTGGTGAGGGCCATGGGTGCCTCCTCGACTTTTCGTCTTCCCGAGTTTTCCACAGTCACTCTAGGCGAAAAGAAAGCGAACGTCAACCTTCTTTTTGCATCCTTTTACGTTATTGTTTCCTGAATCCGCATTCGCTCCTTTTGCTGTACATTTCCTTCGATGCCTTCACTGACCCCGGCCGTCCGCATCGCCGCCAGCTCCATTCTTCTGCTCAGTCTTGTTCACATCCTTTTCTTCGCGCTCCTCGCCGTCACGATCAAGGCGGACCTGCCTCCCGAATTTCCGTACAACTATTTCTTTCCAATCCTCTGCATTGTTTCCGCCGCCGGAATGCTGGGCGTCTTGGTGGCAGCTGGTCTTTTCCACGCCCGTAATTGGGCACGCATCGCGGCCATCGCTCTCGCCGCCATCGTCGCGTTTTTCTGCGCCTTCGGCATATTGGTTCCACTGGTGTTTATTTTCGGGCTTGTACTCCCAACAAGGCTGGGTGTAGACATTCCCGCAGGCAATAGGAGCGATTTCATCCGCCTCTTGCTGGTCTACCTCTTTGTTTTCTGTCTCGCGATTTGGTGGATCTTTCTTTTCTCCCAAAAAAGCGTCGTCGCCCAATTCTCTGCAAACGTAGCTTCCGTAGCGCCAGTAGTTCCCCAAAAGCCCGCGTGTCCTCCTCCCATCGCTCTTCTCGCCTGGCTCATGATTATCTCTTCGGCGCTAAGCGCGCTTTCCTGGCCGCTTGTCCTCGGCAGAATTCCTGCCATGCTCTTCACGCACATTTTCTACGCGCCAGCCAGCAGTTGGATTTGGGCCATCAACCTCATCGTCTTCCTCGCCTGCGGCGTTGGCCTTCTCAAGCTCCAGCGCTGGGGCTACGACGCTACGCTCGTCATCCACGTTTTCTGGACCGTCAGCCTCTTCTTCAGCCAACTCAGCCCTAGTTACCCCGCATACATCCGCGAATGCCTTCTCTTTCTCCAATTCCCTTCCACCATCAACGACCCTACTGCTTTCATCTTCCCTTACTGGCTCACCGCCATTCTCAGCGTTGTTCCCACCCTCCTCCTCGTCGTCGGCCTTCTCTACTACCGCAAAGGCTTTCTCAAAGCCGCCGCCGAATCTTCTGGACACAAGGCCGCGTAGTCTAGTTTCCCCTCATTTCCAAAAGTGATATACAGCTTTCATGCTCCCCCAACGCGAATCCCTCCCCGCCGTAACCGCCGCCGGTGTCGTAGCGATTCTCTTCGCTTCCGTCGGCATTTTGTTCGGTGTACTGATGCAGATATTTCTCATCGCCCAGCCGAACCTCGAATCCGGCTCAAGGCGCGCCGCTCTGCCGCCAGAAACGCGAGCGGCCGCTGCCGTCGTCTGGCTTTTCATTCTTATAGTTGCCATCGGCGAACTCGTCGTCGCCATCAACGTCTTGCGCCGTCGTAACTGGGCACGCATCACGATTCTCATCTGGGCTGGTTTAATGGCCTTCTTCTGCGCGATTTCCTGTGTAGCCGTGTTTTTTGTAATGAGCGTCATGCCGCAGAGCATGCCGGACATAAAAGACGCGGGCCCATTTCTTGTCTTCATGAAATTCTTCCTTTTTGTCTTTTACGCGATTCCCTTTGCAGTCGGCGTTTGGTGGCTCATTCTTTTTACGCGTCCTCGCATCGTGTCCGCATACAAGACTCCTCTTGCATTCGATATGCCCTCCATGGCGATGGACGCGTCTGGTTTCCCCGCTCCCCAGACCGCAGCCGTTCCCGCGAAGCCCCAAAAGCCATCCTGCCCCCTGCCCCTGCTCATTGTCGCCGGACTTCTACTCTCCTCGGCGGTATCAACGCCCCTGATCCTACTTTTACCGAACCTGCCGACCATGCCTTTCTTCTTTTTTGGACTTACCTTCAGCCCGTGGACCGGAAAAGTTATCTTGTCAATCCTCGCGATGCTCTATGGCGTAGCCGCAATCGGCCTTATTCGACTCAAGCCCTTCGCTCTGCATTTCGTCGTCTTCTTTCAGGCGGTCTTCTTCCTGAATGGAATTGCTACCATTTCCAGTCCCAATTTCTTGAATAGCTTCCACGAGGTCATGCAACAGATGGCAGCAAAAAGCCCCGCGCTCCCCGCCGGCTTTTCGATGTTTTCCGATTCATTTCTCCGGGTGATGTTGATCTTCGGCCTAGTTTTCTCCCTCACAATCCTTGGTGTCCTGATCGGCTACCGCTCCCGCTTCCTCAAAGCCGCCGCCGAAGCCGCCCGCTAACTTCGCATCTCTATCTTTTTTCTCAATTCATTCCATCAAAATTCTCGTTGTTGTCCCTCACCGCACGCTGCATCTCCAGCCGTTTCCTTGTGTTATCCTTGTGGTTTGGGGGAGTTTCAAACCGGAATGGCCACAACCACCGATATACCTCTGCCTAAGACCAAGCGCGAAGTCATTGACCGCGCCGTAATCCGCTTTGCCGGTGACTCCGGCGATGGCATGCAGGTCACCGGCAGCCAGTTCACCAATACCGTCGCGCTCTACGGCAACGACATCGCCACGTTCCCGGATTTCCCCGCCGAAATCCGCGCCCCTGCAGGCACACTCCCCGGCGTCAGCGGCTACCAGCTCCATTTTTCTTCGAACGAAATCTTCACGCCCGGCGATTCGGTAGATGTCCTCATCGCCATGAACCCGGCCGCGCTAAAAACAAATGTCGCCGACCTCAAAGCCAACGGCATCCTCATCGTCAATTCAGACGCCTTCGCGGAAAACGACCTTCGCAAAGCGCAAATGACTTCGAACCCCCTCGAGGATCATTCGCTCGATAAGTACCGCCTCTTCGCCGTAGAACTCGAGCGCCTAACCAAAACCGCCCTCGAACATCTAGGCATGGACGCCAAATCCGTCAGCCGCAGCAAAAATTTCTTCGCTCTCGGCATGTGCTATTGGCTCTACAACCGCTCCATGGACTCCACCGTCCGCTGGATCGAATCCAAGTTCGCCAAAAAGCCGCTCCTCGTCGAAGCTAACAAGCTCGCCATGAAAGCCGGCTACGCCTACTGCGAAGCCACCGAAGCATTTCAAATCAGTTACGAAATTCCGCCCGCGAAGCTAGCGCCAGGTCTCTACCGCAATCTGAGCGGCAATCAGGCGCTCGCTCTCGGTTTCGTCACCGCTTCGCAAAAATCTGGCCTCCGGCTTTTCCAGGGCAGCTACCCCATCACGCCCGCATCGGACATTCTTCACGAACTTTCGCAATACAAAGATTTCGGCGTCATCACCTTCCAAGCTGAAGACGAAATCGCCGCCGTGACAAGCGCCATCGGCGCCGCGTATGCAGGCGCGCTCGCGATTACCACCACATCCGGTCCCGGCATGGCTCTCAAAACAGAAGCCATGGGTCTCGCCGTCGCCGTAGAAATTCCTCTCGTCGTCTGCGACATTCAGCGCGGCGGACCTTCCACCGGCCTCCCGACAAAAACCGAGCAAGCCGATTTGCTGCAAGCTCTCTTCGGACGCAACTCCGAAGCGCCGATTCCGGTCGTCGCTCCCGCCACACCGAGCGATTGCTTCTGGGCCGCCATCGAAGCCTCACGCATCGCCGTGAAATACATGGTTCCCGTAATCATTCTTTCCGACGGCTACCTCGCCAACGGCGCGGAGCCCTGGCGCATTCCCGAACTCAGTGAAATTCCAGACATCCCCGTCAAATTCGAAACCAATCCCGTGGACTTCAAGCCCTATCGCCGCGATCCGCAAACGCTTTCGCGTCCCTGGGCTATCCCAGGAACTCCCGGCCTCGAACATCGCATCGGCGGTCTCGAAAAGCAGGACGTTACCGGCAACATCAATTACGAGCCGCTCAATCACGAAAACATGGTTCGCTTGCGCGCCGCAAAAGTCGACGCCATCGCGCAGGATATTCCTCTTGCCATTCCCGAAGGCGATCCCGAAGGCGATCTTCTCATCGTCGCGTGGGGCTCAACGCACGGTGCAATCACGGCTGCTGTAAACGCGCAGCGCGAAAAACAAGACGGTCGCAAACACATTGGCCATCTCCACTTGCGTCATCTAAATCCGCTGCCGTCGAACGTCGGCGATATTCTCAAGCGCTATAAGAAGGTTCTCGTCCCCGAACTCAACATGGGCCAGCTTCTCTGGCTGCTGCGCGCAAAATTTCTGGTGAACGCCATCGGCCTCAACAAAATTCAGGGCCGCCCGTTCAAGCAGTCCGAGCTCGAACAAAAAATCGAAGAGCTCCTCGATGTGTAAGACGTGTTGTCATCCTGAACGCATCCAAGAAGATTCGCGAAGGATCTCAACGTAGCAATTAGCTCGGCGCAAAATGCGAAGACTCTTGTAGGGGCCGATCTTTAGATCGGTGATTTTGGAGACTGAAATGACCACGGCAACTTTGCCCGTCCTAACAAAAAAAGACTTTCAAACCGACCAGGAAGTCCGCTGGTGCCCCGGCTGCGGCGACTACGCCATTCTGTCCGCCGTCCAGTCCGTTTTTCCTGAACTCGGCATCAAGCGTGAGAATTTCGTAGTCATCTCCGGCATCGGCTGCTCGTCCCGTTTCCCGTATTACATGAATACGTTCGGTTTCCACACGATTCACGGCCGCGCACCGGCGGTCGCCACCGGTCTCAAAATAATTCGCCCCGACCTCGAAGTCTGGGTCGCCACCGGCGACGGTGACGCTCTCTCCATCGGCGGCAACCACACCATTCACATGCTCCGCCGCAACGTCGGCCTGAAAATTCTGCTCTTCAACAACCGCATCTACGGCCTCACAAAAGGTCAGTATTCGCCGACGTCCGAACTCAACAAAAAGACGAAGTCCACCCCATTCGGTTCGCTCGATCGCCCCTTCAATCCGATTTCGCTCGCCATCGGCGCCGAAGCCACTTTCGTCGCGCGCTCCGTGGACGTCTTCCAGAGCCACCTCAAAGACACTCTCAAGCAAGCCGCCGAGCACAAAGGCTCCGCCTTCATCGAAATCCTCCAGAACTGCAACATCTTCAATGACGGTGCGTGGTTCTCTCTCACCGAAAAAGACGCCCGCAGCGAGCACATCGTCCAGCTCGAGCACGGCAAGCCGCTCATCTTCGGAAAAAATCGCGACAAAGGCATCCGCCGCAAGCCTGACGGCGACATCGAAGTCGTTCAGCTGGGCAACGGCATCACCGAGGCCGATCTCTTCGTTCACGACGCACATCATCCGCGGCCCTCTTACGCGTTTCTTCTCTCGCACATGGAGCACCGCGAAGGGTTTCCAACTCCCATCGGTGTCCTCCGCGCCTGGGACGAAGTCCCGCGCTACGAAGACGTCATTCACGAACAATTGAAGGACGTTCTCTCCAAGCGCGGCCCGGGCGACCTAGCAAAGCTCCTCCGGTCCGGCGACACCTGGCGCGTCGAAGCTAAGTAACTCTCCTCACGCTCGTACGGGGCGCAACATGTTGCGCCACATTTCAGCAACCAACGATCCGCCCAAGTCCGTTCCCGTCCGTCCGCTTTGGCGAAGGCTTCACCGCAACACCGCTGTCTCCTGTTTTGTCATCCTGCCTGCCCCGAGCGAAGCCGAGGGGACCGCATCCACGAAGATTCGCGAAGGACCTCAGCTGCAATCACAGCGAACGCTTTGCGAGAAGCTAAAAGCTGTTGATATAGATCCTCCGCGTTCCTCGACCATACTTTTCGAAATTTAGCCCCTTTTAGAAAAACGAATCGCCAGCCTTTGCGTCTATCCCCCAACAGAGGTTGCTCAATGCCCTTTTCTCTCGCCCTTCGCCGGAAGTGTGCCTTCTCGATCGCCGTACTCGCGTTGGCTTCAGCGCGAAGTCTCTATGCCCAGGACGCGCTTTTTCATTCGAACCCGGCTCGCACCGGCCTCTTCAACGCGCCCGGAGTCCCCGAGTTTCACAAAGTAAAATGGCAGTTCCGTGCAAAAGGCCCGGTTCTCTCTTCGCCCGTCGTCAGTGGCGACACCGTTTACGTCGGCAGCAGCGACCACAATTTCTACGCGCTCGATCTCGTCGCCGGCGCTATGAAATGGAAATTCGAAACCGAAGGCCGCATCTCTTCCTCAGCCGCCGTTTCAAACGGCTCGGTCTTCTTCGAAAGCTACGACGGCAACCTCTACTGCCTCGACGCCGCAACCGGTAAACTCAAATGGAAATTCAAAACCGATGGCGAGCGACGCTTTGCCGCGAAGCATCTTCATGGTGCGGAACCCGCCGCCGAACTGATGCCCGATCCTTTCGATTTTTTCCTTTCTTCTCCCATGGTGGCGGACGGCCTCGTTTACTTCGGCTCCGGCGACGCAAATGTGTATGCGATAGACGCCTCCGCGGGGACCATGAAATGGCGATTCAAGGCCGGTGACGTCATCCACGGCTCCCCGGCGTTGGCCAATGGAACGCTCTACATCGGCAGTTGGGATAGCTACTTCTACGCACTCGACGCCGCCACCGGCAAAGAAAAGTGGCGCTTCAAGACTGGCGAAGATCCAGGCACACACAACCAGCAAGGCATTCAATCCTCTGCTGCCGTCGTCGATGGTGTCGTATATTTCGGTTGCCGCGACTCCAAGTTCTATGCGGTTGACGCCACGACCGGCAAACAACTTTGGGCCTTTTCCAACAAAGGCTCCTGGGTCATCTCGTCACCCGCCGTGCGCGATGGCAAAGTCTATTTCGCCACGTCAGACACCGGCCTGTTTCACGCCCTGGACGCAAAAACCGGCGCCCCTGTCTTCTCTCTCGACTTCAAACACTGGCCGATGTTTTCCTCCCCGGCCATCTCCGGAGATTTCGCTTACATCGGCTCGCACCAGGGCCGCCTTCTCGCCATCAATCTGAAAACGCAAAAACTCGCCTGGTCCTTCGATACCGATGGCGCTAAGAAAAATGCAGCAACCTACACCAAAGAAGACGGTTCCCCGAAATACGAGGCCGCCTTCTTCGACTTTTTTTACGACGACATGGTTTCCGGCGTTTACAAGATGTTTGCCATAGGCTCCGTGCTGTCTTCTCCCGCAGTCGCCGGCGATACCGTCATCTTTGGCACCACCGACGGCAACATCTACGCTCTGCAATAGTCATCTCAATTAAGGTCAGGTATTCTACCGATACCGCCCTCGAGCCCGATTCTTCGATAATCGGCTAACCAATGAGCGCAAGTCTGTCTCTCACCTCCTACGCCTGGCAGGACATCCGCGTCTCCGTCCTTAGCACCGCGATTCTCGTGGGCGCCATCGCCGTTGGCTTCCTTGTTCAATTTCTTCTTTACTGGCTCTTGCAACGCTTTATTCACGGTAAGCCCGGCAGTCTGTCTCGCCTTCTGCTCGAAAACACCAAAACCGCCGCTCGCTATATTTTCCCTCTTCTCGCGCTAACTGCCGCCGTGCCGCTCACTCCCCTCTCGGACCGCGCTATCGCCTATTTTCAAAGAGCTCTCAATCTCTGCCTCATCGCGGCAATCGGCTGGGCCTTTATCATCGGTATACAGGTCATTTCAAGCCTGCTCATCTTCCGTAATTCCATTGACGTTGAGGACAACCTTCATGCCCGCCGCATTCGTACGCAAACTCTTGTCATTCAGCGCGTCGCCGTCGTCCTGATTATCATCGTCACGCTCGCCGTAATGCTCATGACGTTCCCCAACGCCCGCCAGATCGGCACAAGCATCTTCGCTTCCGCCGGAGTCGCCGGACTCGTTGTCGGCATGGCCGCGCGCTCCACCTTCGCCAGCGTCATCGCCGGTCTGCAGGTCGCTCTCACGCAACCGATTCGCATTGACGATTCCGTCGTCGTCGAGGGCGAATGGGGCTGGATCGAAGAGATCGAAACCACCTACGTCGTCGTGCGTCTCTGGGATCTCCGCCGTCTCATCGTTCCTCTCACCTACTTCATTGAAAGGCCATTTCAGAACTGGAGTCACACCACCACCGAAATCATCGGCACTGTTTTTCTCTACGTGGATTATTCCCTTCCCATCGAGCCCGTCCGCGAGGAGTTCAACCGCATCCTGCGCGAAACGAAACTCTGGAACTCCCGCACAGCCGCTTTTCAGGTCACAGATTTCACCGAACGCACCATGCAACTCCGCGCCATCATGAGCGCCAACAACGCTTCCGCCGCCTTTGACCTGCGCTGCTTCGTCCGAGAACGCCTCATCGCCTTCCTCCAGCGTAACTATCCCAACTGCCTCCCCACGCAGCGCGAACAACAAACCATTCAACAAGCGGACAGGCCGGTCTTCTCTAAATTCAACGAATCTTGACCCATACCCTTTTCTTTGGTTCGCGGTTCTCTGCAAACTGACCCACTACCCACTCTTGCAGCTTCATTTCGCTCGCTTACAAGGAAACGCCTGTGCTAGAGCCACAGACGCCACAAGGCGGGTTGAGCGGTGCGCTTTGTCAGGGTTAGCACCAACATATTTCTTGATTGCGTGAACCACCTGGATGTTCGTTACGTTTCGGGAAATGCAGACAAGTCTGTCTGCCTTTGGCACGCCTAACAACTCCTCATGCACTGTAAGGCCATCGACGAATCCTTCCACCCACCCCAAACAGGTCGCATCGTTCTGGATGTGCTGGGGATTGCTGTCAATTGCACCTACAGCATTGGAACAAATCTTCATGAAATCAGTGCCGGATCTGCCGATGTCAGGCTGTTGGTTTGTATCGCCTTGGCTAGACCCTTGGCTAAACGTTGTAGCAGGAAAATCAAGAAAGACAGCAAGTAATCCCAACAACGCAAACAAGCGCATGACAACCTCCAATCGCTGACGCGATTCTACGCCCGCTGTCACAGAGTAGCCTTCACTAAAGATCACGTAGAAGACTTCGAACACCGGCGACAGACGGGCGCTTAGCTCGTTGCCGCGAGGAACTTCGAAGGGGACTTCCGCCTCGGCCAACTACGGCCTCAGGACGCCTTCTGCCTCTTAGCCTGCTCGCGCAGCCGCTCCTCCTGCTCCCTGAGCTCGGGCGTAAACTCGGGGCCGAAGTCCGCAGCTTCGAATACTTGCCGAATCTCCACCTCGGTGCCGCCGTCGAAAGGAGCGCGTTTCAACCACTCGATTGCCTCCTCTTTCGATTTCACTTGCCACAGCCAGAAGCCAGCGATCAGCTCCTTGGTTTCGGCAAAAGGCCCGTCAATCACCGTTCGTTTCTTTCCTTCGAACCGCACGCGGGCCCCCTTCGAGCTCGCTTGGAGCCCCTCGCCTGCAAGCTTCACCCCAGCCTTTACCAGCTCCTCGTTGAACTTCCCCATCTCGACAAGGATCTCCCTGCTTGGCAGAACGCCTGCTTCCGACTCCTTGCTCGCCTTGACTATCACCATGAATCGCATCGTCAAATCTCCTTGTAGTTTCCTGTTCGAAGCTGGGTTATCAGGCTTTTTGGATTACCTGAACCTAACCTCCATCTAGGTGTCGAAGGAAGGCCGCGCAAATCGACACGCACAGCGTCTTTTTACGTTGCCCGCCTGGCTGAGGACTAACAGCCAGAATCATACCAACATCCGGACCGCGCACTTCCCGCTGCAGTTACAAAAATTCGCCTTCTAACCCCTTTGTAATCTGCAGTTACAAAACACACGGCTTAAAACCCTTTGGAATCAGCAGCTGCAGAAAGAGTGGCATATACCCCTCCCTATTCGCGGCCGGATCTAGCGCCTCGAATTCTCCTTCACTTGCCGTTGCTCGCCGGTCACCGCTCAGTACGCGCCACTCAATATCAACTACTTGCTTCTCCAGACATCTAAGTCAAAATAGGTTCCAGCTTCAATGGATGAATCCGCTAAACTCGCGCCCGTTCCTACGCTCAACGACACCGACCAGGTGCCGCAATCCTTTTTGCTCTCCTTCCCTGAGCAAGCCAAAACGCTCACGCTCCTCTACGACGTCAGCCGCGAGCTCACCGCCATTCTCGATCGCGAAGAGCTCCTTCGCGGCATCGCTCAACACGTCAAGAAACTCGTCAACTATCACGTTTTCACCGTCATGCTTTGGAATGACCAGACGCAGCTTCTCGAAGGCGTTTTCGCCATGCACTACGAGAACACCATTCCCGCGCGCTTTCGCGTGTCGCTCGGCGAAGGCGTAACCGGTAACGCTGCCGCCGACCGCAAATCCATCCGTGTTCCGGATGTTCTCGAAGAGCCGCGCTACATTACGTGTGAGACAAGAATTCGCGTCCGTTCTGAGCTCGTCATTCCCCTTTTGTTGCGGGATCGTCTCATTGGCGTTCTCGACATGGAATCCACCGAACCCCACGCTTTCAGCGCGGAGCATGAGCGCATGCTTACCGCTCTTGCTCCGTACATCGCCATCGCCCTCGAGAATTCACGCCTCTATGAAGAAGCGCGCCGCAACGAGTTGCGTCTCACCGCCGAACTGGACACCGCTCGCGAAATTCAGCGCCAGCTTCTTCCGCGCGGCGCCCGTGAAGTTCCCGGCCTTGACGTCACTGCCTCGTACGTTCCCGCGCGCGAACTCGGTGGAGATTTCTACGATTTTCTTCCTTATGGCAACGGCCGCCTCGCCCTGGTTCTTGGCGACGTTTCCGGCAAAGGCACTCCCGCTGCACTTTACGGCTCACTTGCAATGGGTGTTTTGCGCGAACACGCCGTCGAGCATCCTTGTCCTCCGGCGGAAATGCTCGGCATGTTGAATCGCCGGCTCTACGCCGTCCGCCTGGATGCGCGCTTCGTCGCTATGGTCTTCTCGCTCTACGACGCGAACGCTCATCAATTGACCATCGCCAGCGCTGGCGCTCCTCATCCCTTGCTCGTGCGCAACGGCAAAGTCGAAGAACTCATCGTGGAAGGCGTGCCTCTTGGTCTCTTGCCGGAATCCGAATACGAAGTTTTGACTCTCGATCTGCAGCCAGGCGATCTTGTGGTCTTCGCATCGGACGGTATCGTGGAATCGGAAAATCCCAAGCACGAAGAATTTGGTGCCGAGCGCCTCAACTCCATCCTCGCTAATACTTCGCCGAACGATTCCGTCGAAGACATCTCCGGCGCGATTCTTCTCGCCACCGATGAATTCAGCGGCTCGGCGCCCGCGCACGACGACCGCACGCTTCTCGTAATCCGCGCAAAGGACGAAGCCTCCGCCGCCGACTACGGCCGCATGCCCGTCATTTACTAGATTCGGGAGATGAACGAAAAACGAAACGAAGAATTACTGGGCGGCGTTCGCGGGGCTCGTAGCCGCGCCGTTGGAAGACGCATTGGCCTGCAACAGTTCCGGATTCTTCAGCAGCGGCAGCCACTTTTCGCGGAGGCCCGCAAATTCCGGCCAATTCTTCTTGGAAACGGGATCGGAAGGCGGCAGCCCCAGCTTTTCAAAATTCTTGTACTGCCCTTTTTGCAAAATGCGGAAATCAAGATGCGGCCCGGTCGAAAGTCCCGTGCTTCCAACCAGCCCGATCGTTTTTCCAATTTCCACGCGCTCTCCGGCGCGCACGAACATTCTGGAAAGATGCAGGTACATCGTCTCGTAGCCGTTCGCGTGCGCGACCTGAACCATGTTCCCTTCACCGCCTTTGCGCCCAGCGAAAATCACTCGGCCGCTGCCGATGGTTTGCACGGGAGTTCCAATGGGCGCTCCGTAATCCGTGCCCATGTGCGCGCGATACGTTTTCAAAATCGGATGAAACCGTGCCTTGCTGAAATGCGAAGTCAACGGCGCGCCAAATTTCAAGGGCGAACGCAGAAAAGCCTTTTGCAGCGATTTTCCATCGGCAGTGTAATAGCCCGGCTGCCCCGCGGGATCGTGAAAAAGTAGCGCTTGATATTTTCTTCCGCTGTTGTCGTATTCCGCGGCGAAGATTTTTCCATACGCGGCGGTCTGTCCGTTCGCGTATTTCCTTTTTTCCAGGACGACGCGAAACGTATCGCCCTTGCGCGGGTCAGTATAAAAATCCAGGTCGTACCCAAAAATCTGCCCAAGCCGCATCGCCAGTTCGGCCGTCTCACCGGCGTCTTCCACCGCGTTGAAAAGCGAGTCTTCGAGCTTTCCACTCACCACTACAACTTCCGTATGCGAAGGAATTTCCCTGATTTGTGCCGAGTATCCTTTATCTTCCGGAGTAATCTTCAGCATCCGGTCGGAATCAATCTTGTAGTCAATCTCGCGCAAGGCGCCTTCGATGGAGCGCCCCACCGTGATCGTGTTTCCCGCGCGCACCTGCCGTAAATTAAATGCGCGCTGCGCGGCTGCGGAAGCGCCCGCCGCCTCTTCCGGAGACAGTCCAAATTTCTGTAGCACTGCGGTGAAATTTTCTCCGGCGCGAACTCGTTGGTCCGTCGGAACGACGGTTTTTTCGTGGATGGATGCGGCTTGTTCCTGTGCGAGGCGAATTTCGTTATCAAAATCTGCAGTGGTTTTGAGTCGTTGCTGAAACGCGTACGCGAGCGTGCCGCCGGCGGCGAGAAACACGGCAGCCAAAATAGCGATAAAGCTGCGATTCATTTTTCCCCCAGACCCCACTCGCAGAGCGACAAACCAGACTATCTCAACTTCTTGTTTAGTCTCAACTGCAAGGAACGTCAAAGTGGGAATTTTCGATGTTTCCGAAAAGGCACATTCGAGTAACGCAATTCGCGACACGGTTGCCGAGTTTTGCGGGAGATAGTAAATTCCACGCGCCCAAACTTTGCGCACAGAAGCGGCGAGTGGAGACATTAATGAAATATTTTGTCGCACTGATATTTTTCTTGTTTGCACAAATTGCCGCAGGGCAAAAAACGGACACAATCGCGGACACTCCGGAACCTGGCACAACGGAAGCGATCGCGAAAGCTACGACGGAAGCGCGTTTTCTTTCTCCTTGGGTTTCTTATGTTCCTGCTTCGAGCACAGTCCCTTCGCCGGAGAAATTCTTCGGACGCATCATGGGCGCCCCGGGCGAACTTGCGAATTCCGAGAAATCCGAAGCGTACTTTCGCGCGCTGGCCGAAAATTCTCCGCGCGTGAAGTTTTTCACGATTGGTCGCAGCGAAGAGGGTCGCGGCATCGTGATGATTGCGATTGCAGACGAAACCGGAATAAGGAATCTCGAGCAACTAAAAGTTGCGACGGCGACCCTTGCCGATCCAAGGAAAGTTGACTCTGCCAGCGCGGAAAAACTGCTCGCATCGAACCGGCCAATTTATTACCTGAATGCTGGACTACATTCCGATGAGACAGGCTCGACGGAATCGGTTCTTGAACTTGCCTACAGGCTCGCGGTTTCCGAGCAGCCGATGATCCGGCAGATTCGCGAGAATCTGGTCGTTCTGATCAATCCCGTGTGCAATCCGGACGGGCGCGACAAAGTTGCGGAATGGTTTTACGCGTATTTGAAGGGCAAAACCGATTACGCGAATCTGCCGCGGCAATCGCCGCCGTATTGGTCGAAATATGCGTTCGTGGACATCAACCGTGACGCGCATCAGCAGACGCACGAAACAACAAAAGCCGTTCACCGGATGTTTCATGAATGGCACCCGACAGTCGTTCACGATTTACATGAAGCCGTCGCGCTGCTGATGTCCTGGAATGGCACCGGTCCGTACAATCCGAACATTGATCCGATTACATACACGGAATTCCTGGAGCAAGGATTTCATGACGTGCAGGCGATGACGGCGCTCGGAATGCCGGGAGTTTCCACTTGGAATTTTGGCGAAGCGTTCAGCCATCTTTATCTTGATTCCGTTGCGATGAATCACAACAGCATTGGTCGCGGTTACGAAACATTCGGCAACGCCAGCGCCGAGACGATGAAGCGAAAGCTGGATCATGGCGAACGTTCGGCGGAGTGGTACCGACCCGTTCCGCCGCCCGCGGAATTCATTTGGTCCGCGCGGGACAATGTGAATTACAACGAAACGGGAATCCTGGCTTCGCTTGATTTCGCGGCGAAAAATTCGAAGGAGTTGCTGCGGAATTTCTATACCAAGAGTTTTAATTCGTGGCAGAAAGGATTGAAGGAGCCGCCCTACGCGTTTTTGATTGCTCCGGATCAGGGCGATCCCGCCCGCGTTGCGCAACTGGTGGCGCGATTGATCGGACAGCATATTGAAGTGGGTCGCTCGCAATCCGCGATTCATGTGAAAGAAGGCGAATTCCCGGCGGGGACATACGTTGTGCGGCTCGATCAACCGTATCGCAACTATGCGGTGGACCTGCTTGCTCCGCAGCACTATCCAAAAGATGGCGGAGAGCCATACGACGATCTTTCGTGGAATTTTCCAAACAACTATCACCTGAAGGCGGTTCCGACAGCGGACATCTCGATTCGCTCCGCGTCGCTAACGCCTTTAACTGAAGTTCCGAAAATCGCTGGAATTATTTCTGGCGCTGGACCGATTTTTCTTTTGCGCGATACGGGGCAAGAAAGTTTGCTGGCTGCACGCTACGCGCTGGCGAAATTCAATGTCGAAATTGCGGAGAAGAGCTTCACCGTGGGCGCCACGGATTTCCCCGCAGGTTCCTGGATTCTGCCCGCACAAACCGGTCTTGCTGACGCATTGCACAACGCAGCAAACGATTGGGGCCTCTCGTTCGTGAGCGTCGCAGCAGAACCGAACGTCGCCAAGCACGCCGCGAAAGCTGCGCGGCTTGGACTTTGGGTGCCGTGGGCGGATACCGATTCGATTGGATGGATTCGCTACATTCTGGACCAGCGCAAGGTACCGTACGTTTATTTGCGCGATGAAGATATTCGCGCCGGCGCGCTGCACGACAACGTGGACGTGGTCATTTACGGCCACGTGGACCTGGAGCTCGCCGAACAGATTCAAGGGTTGCCGAAACGCTGGAGCCCCTTGCCGTTTAAGAAAACTCCGCAGACACCGAGTTTTGGAACGCCGGCGGAATCGGACGATATCACGGGCGGCATTGGATACGAAGGGCTCGGACAGATTGAGAAATTTGTGAACGACGGCGGATTGCTCATGACGCTCGGCAGTGGATCAATGCTCCCATTGGAGGGCGGAATTGTGCGCGGAGTGCGTCGCGTGGCGGGAGGAGTGCCGCGAAGCTCGCAGGGAGGTGGCGCGGTTGCCGCGGCGGAGGCTCAGAACGCAGTGACGCGTACACCTGGTTCACATTTGCGCGTGAGCTTCGCACGGCCGGATCATCCGATTGCATACGGCTACCCCGAGCGCACGTATGTTTTTCGCCAGAATTTTCCGCTGTACGATGAGCCTCGGCGGTGGCTGCGCATGGCGTATTGCACGTCGTGCCTCGACGGGCCGGAAGATCCCAGTGGCGTCGTGCTCGAATGGGGCGATCGCGACGGGGCGCCATTGCTCGTAAGCGGTCAAGTGTGGGGAGAGCGCGGTTTGGTGGGGCGCCCCGCGATTCTGGATATGCCTGTAGGCCGCGGCCACGTTGTCACGTTCAATTTCAATCCGATGCATCGCGACATGAATCGCGGGGATCATCGATTGCTGTGGAACGCGCTTTTGAACTGGCAGGTGATTTTGGCGGGCGGAGGTAAGTGACATCAGCCAAGCAGCAGGCTGACGATTAATGACTGGCTGATCCGATGCATCGCAATATGAATCTGTTTTTGTATGGCTGTGCGAGGATGTGTAACATCCAAAGGTCACGGGCAAGTTGGCCTTCACACAATTCTCCTCAGGAGCTCTAAATGAAACGTGGTATGCGTTTGTTTGGCGGGCTATTTGTGCTCGGCATTTTCTTCCTTTGTGGCACAGAAGCGCGCGCGGCCGAGGAAGCGATTGCTGCACGAAGCGCTGAAGTTGACGGACTGAAACTGCACTATCTGACGGCTGGGCACGGCCCCGCGGTAATTCTCTTGCATGGTTACACGCAGACGTCGCGCATGTGGAGACCGATCATTCCTTTGCTCGCGGAGAAATTTACCGTCATTGCCCCCGATCTTCCCGGAATCGGTGATTCGGATATTCCCAAAGACGGCCTGGATATGAAAACTTCCGCGATCCGCATCCATGCGCTGGCGAAGTCACTTGGCGTGCAGAAAGCGAGAGTGGTCGGCCACGATATAGGACTGATGGTAGCGTACGCCTACGCAGCGCAATTCCCCGCCGAAGTGGAAAAGCTGGTGTTGATGGATGCGTTCCTGCCCGGTGTGAGCGGATGGGAAGAGGTTTACAACAATCCGAACATCTGGCATTTCCGGTTTAACGGACCTACACCGGAAGCTCTAGTGCAAGGGCGAGAGAAAACCTATTTTGCGTATTTCTGGAACGATCTTGCCGCTGACAAGACGCGTTCTCTCCCTGCAGCGGACCGCGAAGCCTATGTCGCCGCTTATTCTCGTCCCGGTCGTATGCACGCAGGCTGGGCGTATTTTGTGGCCTGGCCGCAGACTGCCAAAGACTTCGCGCAGCTCGCTCAGACGAAGCTAACCATTCCGGTCCTATCGATTGGCGGAGAGAAATCGTTGGGAGACGCGCTCGGCCAGCAGGCGAAACTCGTCGCGACCAACGCGACCGTAATCGTGCTGAAAGATACGGGACATTGGATTATGGAAGAACGTCCGCAAGAAACGATGGACGCGCTGATGAATTTCCTGTGAGAAACGTGATCCGTGGAAGAAACGGGGAATTGATGAGCCCGGCATGAAGCGAAGCCCGACCAAGTCCACGAGACAAAGCAAAAGTTCGCGTAGAGATCCTTCTACAGCGACCGTGCATTCGCCTGACGACGCGGGCAAATCGGTGCTCGCTTGGCTAAAGCAACATGGCACCAAGCACAACCGCGAGGGAATGAAGCGTTACGGCCTTCCTTCGGACAAAGCGTTCGGCATACCGGTGAATGTCTTGCAGAAATATGCCAAGCAGCTCGGGCGGAATCACGAACTCGCGGCCGCGCTATGGGAGACCGGCTGGTATGAAGCGCGCATGCTGGCGTCGTTTGTTGATGAACCGGAGCGCGTCACGCCCGCGCAGATGGATCGCTGGTGCAAGGATTTCGATAATTGGGGCATCTGCGATACAGTGTGCTTTTTTCTTTTCGATCGTACGCCTTACGCCTTCGATAAGGTCGAGCAATGGGCCACTAGTAGCGAAGAATTCGCCAGGCGGGGAGCTTTCGCGCTGCTCGCTTGTCTCGCCCTGCACGAAAAGAATGCCGGCGATTCGCGTTTCCTCGAATGTCTTCCCATGATCGAAGAAGCCGCAAAGGATGAACGTAATTTCGTTAAGAAAGGCATCAGTTGGGCTTTGCGCGCAGTGGGCAGGAGAAATCGCGAACTCCATATAGCTTCAGTAAAACTGGCGCAGCGTCTTGCTGCTTCTCAACAGTCCACGCCACGATGGGTAGGAAAAGACGTGCTTAGAGATCTAACAAAACCCGCAGTAATCCGGCGCCTCAAATCTCGATAAAACGCTAGCCCATGACACCTACTTCTCTTTTGGTTTGGTCCTCGCGAGTTTCAGCGCGAGATCCAGCGCGTTCGCGGCCTCTACTCTTACGTCCGGTTCGACGCCGATCTCGGCCCAGTCAGTCGAAGAGTACGGATTGATCGCTTTCGCTTCCGGAATGCCCATTCCGAAATGGTCGTCAATGCGATGCCAGACCCCGGAATGCGCGGCGCCTCCAGTCGTTTCTCCGACAATCGTGGCACGCTTCAGCATTTTGAGGTCGTAGCAAAATTGCTCTGCCCCGGAAAAAGTTCTTGCGGAGGTCAAGACGAAGACGGGCTTATCGGCAAGATTGTTTCCGGGAACAGGCGAGCGAGTCCAGGATTGCTCGGTCGTATTTTCCCGCGGGTTGTACCAATATTCTGGATGATCAAAGAGATAGGCGCCGATGAATTGAACCATCTCCGGATTGCCGCCGCCATTGTCGCGCAGGTCAAAGATGATTGCGTCAGCGTGATTCACATAGGTCATTGCGGCCATCGCAGCTACACGGCATACCTCCGGATCGGGGAATGAATTGAGCTTCAGGTAGCCAATGTTGCGGGGCAGGAGCTCGATCTTTTCAAAGGCACAGTTTTGCCGCTTCATCGCTTCGCGATACTGGGTGACAACTTCCGGAGTTTGCGCGACGGGTTCGGAGGGCAGAGGATCCTGGAAATAGTCGAGTGTCAGGTGGCGGTCGGGATTGATTTCGCGCATCTGCTGCGTCAGCAGGGCAGCGAAGGCGGCGCGATCCGTTACCGCGTTGTAGTCGCCATGCTTTTCGTGCATGGCCAGGGCGTCTGCCATTCTTTGGGCGGCGCCGCGGTCAATGTAGTGTTCTTTCAAATTTGCGATCGTGCCAGCGAGGATGTGTTTGCGTTCGGCAGGATCCATCGCGCCAGCTTGCGTAAGAGCGGGGACCGCAGACGAGGCCGCGGCGCGGGGAGTTGTTTTCGCAGATTCGGTGCGGCCGGACTCGTGCTCGTTTCGAGCGGCGCCGAACTGCGAGGCGCCGGAATTCGCAGCACTGTGTACTTGATTCAGAGAGACCCAGCAAGTGGTGAGCGCGACGAGCGAGAATATGCCACCCAACAGCAATGCACTCGGACGGGGCGATTCGTTTTGCAAAAAGTAAAACGCGGGAAGGCCATTGAGGCGTTGCGGCGCCGACGCGGCGACGCGCGGAGAAGGAATATGGAGGTATTCGCGGGGAAGGGAGATCGTGAGGTCAAAGAGCAAATCCAGCCAAAGACGGACACGCGGGAAAAATCCTCGTTCATCGCGGGCGCGATCATGAAAGAGTTGGAGTGCTTCCCTGCCGTACTCCTCGCGAAAATGGGATGGATACAGACGGAGTAGCAAGGCGTAGAGTTTTTCAGACATAACGCCCCCTTAAAATTTTCTTGGCCCGAGCAACGCGCAAGAAATCGGCGAGGCGCTCTGCTTCAGAACGCGCCAGTTTGCGTCCGGCGGAGGTGAGGCGGTAATAACGGCGGCGCTCGTCGCCGGGCCGATCATTCTCGCGCGAATCCAATTCTTCGATGAAGCCTTCCTCGAGAAGAACGCGGATGGAACTGTAAAGCGTTCCAGGGCCGAGGCGCATGCGGCCGTCGGTCTGCTCCGCGACCTGACGCATGATGCCATAACCATGCAGGTCTTCGCCGACAAGGGCAAGGAGGATTTGAAATGCGGAGGAAGGTAGAGGATCGAGTTTTCGTTTCGGCATGGCAGTCGAGCATCACTATATCGATTATCGACTGCAAGTCAACAGATTTGTTCGGCTCAACAAGCGGCCAGCGAGACAAGCGTCAGGGCCCGCAAAGGAGGCGGGTGAAACCTAGCTATCGCGAGAGGAGTGGTGGACTGCCGTTAGCGGCCGGACTGGAGCGTTGTGCGCGGAGAAATGCTGGCGAAATAATTTTGTTCGCGAAGGCGGCGATAGATGCGGCCTGCTACGCCGGCTGCCAGCGGTCCTTTGATAAGAGAAGAGCGGCCACGAATCAATACGGCGAGAGCGATTTTTGGATGCGCCTCGTCTGCGTAGGAAACAAACCAGCCGACGTGCGATTGATCGTCGGAGCACGTGCCGGTTTTTCCGGCGGGAAGTTCATCGCCACCCGCGTCAAAGCTGCGCTTTCCCGTGCCATAGAGCACGGCGGCCAACATTCCTTCGCGCAATTCCGGGAGCAGCGCGCTGATGTTCAGTTCGCGCTTTATGCGGGGTTCAAACGGAGTCGCATCCTGTCCAATCTGCGGATACTGCAAATAATAAAGTGTTCCGCCATTGGCGAACGCCGCCGCGAGAGAAGCTAGTTGAAACGGCGTCACCTGAATGCCTTCGCCGAAACTGGACATACGCGCTACCCCGCCCTTTTGCGGCGGCTCCATCGGAAACGCGCCGGGCTGCTCGTCGGTCAAGTTGTAACCGGCAAGTTCGCCAAGGCCGAGCAAACGCCCATACTTCGAAACTGTTTCAAAACCCATGCGCTGCCCGAGTTGCTCAAAAAAGACGTTGTTGGAGTGCGCCATCGCTTCGGTCAAATTCATGTACTTGCGGCGGCCGACTTTGAGCATGGTGTCGCGCGTGATGACGTTTTCCTGAAGAGCGGCGACAGCGATGGTCGGTTTGATGGTGGAGCAAGGAATCGCGCCCGCCGAATACGCCATTTTCTGATTTACGACGGCGAGGATGCGGCCGGAATTCGGATCGACGGCCACAACGGAACCGTTGTATTTGCCGAGAGCATCCACCGCTGCGGCACGAACAAGCGGGTCGTCGAAATCCGTGATGTCGCCGAGTGTAGGATCAACGGCTTTTTCGCGCGGCACGTAGCGATGGCGCGTAGAACGAGTAGACCTCACCGCAGCTTTCGGTTTGCCAGACGCGGTAGCAGCGGAAGCGGGCGCGGGAAAGACACAACAAGCGGAAAGGAAAGTCGCAAGTACAGTTTTTCCGAGTCCGCTGGTGTTCTTCATCAGTGTTCTTTCCTAAACCCGATCTTATCTTGCGGCGAAACGCGCTTTGTACTTCATGCACGCTGCGGAGTCAACGAATTTCCGTTGCACCCGCGCGTCTCTGCGCGACGCCAGAAGTTAAATTGCATTCATACAGCCAAATCGCGGCGTGCTTACAACTAAGAACTTAGATGCCGCAGATAGAGCAGCCGTGTTCCCGAACGAAACACGAGCTCTCACTATGAGACATAGTTTAGTGAGAAACGGTTAGATAACAATAGCGAATTGGGACTAGTACGGGCTATGTGTTTTATTTTGAATGGCTGGCCGGGGGGACAGGGTTTGTTCAGGGTAGGCTGGCCGGAGGCTGGTTTTGAGGAAAAAGAGGGCGTCCGCTGCGGAGGACGCCCCATTCCGATCAAGTCTAGAAATGTGCCGCCGAGCTACCGGCCGTTGGCTGGTTTTGCGGGGCGATTTGCTGCGGCGGAAGCTGCGGCTGCAGCATGCGCGGCGGGCTTTTCGTTGTGAAGGACGCCGTTTGCGCCGGTGGGTGCCGCAGCGTTGCCGTTGGGACCGGGAACTTCCATTTTCTTGCGCAGGGTGGCCTCCAGCTTTTCGCGAATGTCGGGGTTTTCCTTTAGGAAGACACGCGCGTTATCGCGGCCTTGGCCCATGCGTTCGCCGCCGAAGCTGATCCAGGTGCCAGACTTTTCAAGGACGCCCTTGTCCACGCCGAGGTCAATCAGATCTCCTTCGCGGGAGATGCCTTCGCCGTACAGAATGTCAAATTCGGCTTCGCGGAACGGAGCTGCGACTTTGTTCTTCACAATTTTGGCGCGTGTGCGCGAGCCGACGACGCGGTCGCCATCCTTGATGGCCTGAATGCGGCGAATATCCACGCGCATGGACGCGTAGAATTTCAACGCGCGGCCTCCGGTGGTCGTTTCCGGGTTGCCGAACATGACGCCGATCTTTTCGCGAATCTGGTTGATGAAAATCAGGCAGGTGCGCGACTTCGAAACGATGGCGGTGAGTTTGCGCAATGCCTGCGACATGAGGCGCGCTTGCAAGCCCATCGAGGGATCGCCCATGTCGCCTTCGAGTTCGGCCTTGGGTACAAGGGCGGCGACGGAGTCGATGACCACCACATCCACGCCGCCGGAACGAATCAGCGTTTCCGCGATTTCGAGGGCCTGTTCGCCGTGGTCCGGTTGCGAAACGAGCAAATTATCAACGTCCACGCCGAGTTTGCGCGCATACGAAGGATCGAGCGCGTGTTCGGCATCAATGAACGCCGCCTGGCCACCGAGCTTTTGCGCTTCCGCAATTACTTGCAGCGTGAGCGTGGTCTTGCCGCCGGATTCCGGGCCATAGATTTCGATCACGCGGCCTCGCGGGAAACCGCCAACGCCTAGCGCGGCGTCAATCGAGAGGCAGCCGCTGGGGATCACGTTCACGGGCACGAGCACGTCCTTGTTGCCGAGCCGCATGATGGAGCCCTTGCCGTAAGACTTTTCGATTTGCGAGATTGCCGCTTCCAGGAGTTTTGCTTTTTCGTCTGCCATGTCACACCTCGGTGGAGGAAATTGGGAAATTTGCCATCAGGGGCCTAACGGGTTTGCCAGGGACATAGCAGAAGAGGGACTTTACCATTTGTACTATCTCCGCGCTAGCCTTTTCTGCGTGCAAACCTTGCCAAGCATCTTCGGTTGAGATCCTTCGCGCATCTTCTTGGATGCGCTCAGGATCACAAACCCGGGTACTGGACTTACAGGCGCTGGCAACGGTGCTCGGCCAAGTGCTCCTTCAAGCGGGCGATGGCCATGGCCACGCGATCCGCCAGTTGCCGCTCCTCGGAGGGCGTCAATTTGCGGAGCCTCATGAGGTTCCGCATCCGATCGCGCGCTTCCTGGAACTCGCTTTCGAGCCTAGCATGTTCCGGGCAGCTTATGGCTAGGGTCGAAGCGGAGCACATCAGGCACCTGTTGAAAACGCCGAGGGGGAAGATAGCAAAGAGGCGAACAAAAGGCAAACATTATTTTCGCCTTAGTTTCGCCATTGATGGGCGGGGCGATTGGACTCTTGTGCGCTGAGAGTGCTCTTCAGAAACTGAATCAAATATGCTTGATGCCTGCGCGCGTAAACCCTCCAAACAACCTGAACAAGCCAGGGCCAGATGCCAACTGCGAAAAGAATTCCTAAAGAGAGCACACAACCGCTTGGGCTCCGATGCGGCCCTGCAGGAAGTCGCGGAACATGAAGGAAAATGCCACGGCTGCTATTCCGAAGAGAATCGCAAACCAACCAAACCCTATCATTCGCAAAGCCGGGGCCATTCCGTAGAAGCCAGTTAACTGCGTGCCGCTCGGATGCTCAGCAAGCGTGCCCCAGAAATACTCGCCCATTTGCTTGTCATACAGCCACGCCCAACGCTTTCGGATCCGAAACTGCGTTCCGGAAAAAATCCCCAAGACCGGCTTGAAGTGAGATGTCTTGCGGATTCCAAGAGAACTAGATCTGTATCAACAGCATCGCTCAATTTTTGAAGAGCGCTTTGTGGGTCCAAGTCCGAATGGGGGACAACCGGTGGTAGCTTCCAAAATTTCGCAAGCTCACCCCTCAACTCGCGTAGCTGTAAAACCCGCGGCCGGACTTGCGGCCGAGCCAGCCGGCGGCGACGTACTTCTTGAGGAGTGGGCAGGCGCGGTATTTGGGATCGCCGAGGCCTTCCTGCAAAACGTGGAGAATGTCCACACAGACATCGAGACCGATGAAGTCGGCGAGTTCGAGCGGACCCATTGGATGATTCATGCCGAGTTTCATGACCGCGTCCACGGCTTCGGGAGTGGCGACGCCTTCCATTACGCAATATGCCGCTTCATTAATAAGCGGCATGAGCACGCGGTTTGAAACGAAGCCGGGCGCGTCGTTGACGGCGACGGGCGTTTTGCCGAGTTTTTTCGTGAGCTCCATGGTGAGTTGAAACGCGGCGTCACTCGTCTGCAGCGCACGAATCACTTCGACGAGCTGCATGACGGGCACGGGATTCATGAAGTGCATGCCGACGAAGCGTTCCGGACGTTTAGTGAGCGCGGCGAGGGCGGTCATCGAAATCGAGGATGTGTTGGAGGCAAGGACTACGTCTTCGCGAAGCAAGCGGTCTGCGTCAGTAAGCACCGCCCGCTTGATTTCCATTTTCTCCGGCACGGCTTCCACGGCGAAATCCGCCACGGCAATCGCGGACATGTCGGTAACCGGGAGTAATCGCGAAATTGTGCCAGCCTTTCCGGCATCATCCAACTTCCCTTTTTTGACTTCGCGATCCAGATTCTTGGCAATGGTATCCATCGCACGTTCCAGAACACGCTTGTCAATGTCGCGCAGAATCACTTTGTAGCCCGCGCTCGCGAAGACATGCGCGATGCCGTTGCCCATCGTGCCCGCACCGAGCACAGCAATCGTCCGAATCGAATCCCTTGTCACGCGAAAACCTCCGAAGGAGCCGGATTCAGAATGCCCGTTCGGAAACGCACGGGTCAAGCGCGGTCATTCCGGCGGAGATGCTTCGAGAATTTCTCGAATGATTTCGCGGGCGCGCGTTTCCTCTTCCGGGACAACGAACAACTGCTTCTTTTCATTTTCAGTTTCTGAACGAAAGCGAATTTCATTTTCCTTCAACGACATTTCAAACATCCAAGCGTCGCTGAGATCTCCGCGCCAAACTTCTACGTTCGCGTCTTCAGGAAACCACTGTTCCAAAAGTGCGGAACTCTGCGGGCTGTCTGCGTCTCCCGTGATGGGTGAATCTTCCAGCTCCATGGCCGGCTCGTTCTCATCAAAATCAAGTCGCTTCTCCAACCTTTCGGGAATAAACCCGCTCGTGTCGCGCAAAAGGGGTTGCGCACTGAAAGCATCTCCGACAACCTGTTCGGCTTTCTCATATAAGGAGGCAGGGACGCCTAGTCGCAGGCGTGGCTGATCCATTCGGTTGAAGAGGTGGTCTTCGCGCCGGACGGTCTTGTACGGTATTCCAGCTTCGTCGAGAACTGTGCCAAGTTCCGCCAGCACGCGAGCGTCAGTTCCCTGCCAAAAGGCGCAGAAGGGATCGCGGTTAGGATCACCCGGCGCGACGGTCGTGGCATCGCCCGTGTGTGGCCGTTCGCGAACCAGAAGAACGTGGCAGTCCGAGCAGGAGCTATACCCCTCGCGATATTCAACGCCGCATTGCGGGCAATACATGCCGTAAGTGTACAGCAACACAGGCCTTAGCTGCATGGGCGCTCCTTGCGTCTTTTTGAGCGCCGGCTGCGTATCCCCCTGTAGAATGAGCGCGACCTTTTCAGCCGCATGCACCATGACGTGGGCGGTCCCCCTGAAGCCGGGGCTGCACTTTTCCAGCCTGATGACGGATGACACAAAATCCATTGCTCACGGCCTGAAGCAGCGCGACCCGGAGCTGCTCGATATGCTCATCGAGCAGTATCAATACCGGCTCTTCCGCTATTTGGTTCACCTCACCGGCAATCGCGAGCGCGCCGAAGATTTTTTCCAGGAAACATGGGTGCGTGTGCTGGAGCGCGGCCATCAATACGACGGCAAATGGAAATTCGAAGCGTGGCTTTTCACCATTGCGCGAAACTTGATTCTGGATTGGCATCGCCGGAAAAAGCCAGAAAGCCTCGATTCACTCGCGGGCCCCGATGAAAACGCGTCCTTCGACGTGAAGGACGAAAAGAGCGCAACCCCGCTCGAATCCTTTTTGAACGAAGAACAGCGCGAAGGCGTTCAATCCTCGCTAACAAGAATTCCGGTCATCTATCGTGAAGTTCTCGTTCTGCGCTTTCAGGAAGAGATGCAGCTTGAAGAGATCGCGGGAGTTTTGAGTACACCGGTTTCCACCGTAAAGTCGCGGCTCTATCGCGGACTCGAAGCGCTGCGAGGCGCAATGTCTGTCAACACGGCGGCTGGGCAAGGAGGCGCGGCATGAGCAATAACACGCACGAGCGCGCGCAGCAATTAATGTCGCAGCGCCGCATCGAAACCATCTCCGCGGAAGAGCAAACCTGGCTCGCTGCGCACCTCGCTGAATGTGAACCGTGCTCGGCGCTGGACGCACAAACGGGGGCGGCGCTTACCGCATTGCGTTCGGCCCAGATCGAGCTGCCAAAAAATCTGGCGAGCCGAACCCAACTGCGCGTCCGGTTGCGCGCGGAAGAATTAAACGAACGGCAACCAGGCCGCGGGCTGCTTTGGGCGCTCGTTGGAATTTCCTGGATGCTCGGCGTCGCCACCGCGCCGCTGGTTTGGCACGGATTTGAATGGGTCGGAAGCGAATTCGGTTTGCCGAAAATAGTTCTGCTCTCGGGAATGGCGCTCTGGTGGCTGGTGCCGGGACTTTTGATTACGGGAGCCGTAGTGATGCAGAAGCAGAAATCGGAGCGAGAGGCCGAGTAAATTCCGAACTATTGAGGACGATGATGAGCGACAGCGGACAAACACCAAGCGCGTGGGACGAACGGATGCGGCTGATCCGCCTGCGCCGGAAAAAAGAGCGCCCGAAATTCTGGTCGGAGTTCCGGATTATTCCCGGATGGCTGATGGGGCTGGTGGCGGTGCTGTATGTGATCGCGCTGGTCATCGCAATCGCGGTCAATCTTTCGTTCAGAAATAATCCCAACGGGAATGACATGTTTCCGTGGGAGTTCAGGGACAATCCGGCAATAGCGTCGCTGGCGCTGGCCGGCGTGGTGACAGTGATCTCTTTATTGATTGCGTTGATGCTGTTCATGCTGGGTTACGTGAATCAAGACGCGAAACGGCGCGGCATGAATTCGACACTGTGGACGCTGCTCGTGCTGATTCTCACGCCGGTGCAAGGCGGCATCATCGGGTTCATAGTCTATCTGCTGGTGCGCGATCCACTGCCTTATCCTTGCCCACGCTGCGCGCAACCCGTTGGACCGCGCTTCAACTTTTGCCCGAACTGCAAATGTAATCTGTATCCCTCCTGCCCCAATTGCAAGAAGGAAATCGCGGAGACGGACAAGTTCTGCCCGTACTGCGCGACGGATTTGAAAGACGGAGAGCCAGCGGCAATAATTTCGGCGGAACATTCCGCATAGCCGCAGAAAAATATCAGGCCGTAGCGTCCTGATGATCTCTGCTGGAGGGCGCCGTGAGCACCACAGCTTTACGCAATCTTGCCTGGCAATCCTTTCCCGCAGTTGTTTTCGCGGCTGGGCTCTTTGCAGGATGCCTCGCGTCACGCAACGGCGCGTTTCGGGAGATTACTGTCCAGCGAATCAATCTGGTCGAGCCGGATGGAACGCTGCGAATGGTGATCTCCAATCACGCCAAACTTCCGGGCATTATCGTGCGAGGGAAGGAGCAGCCTTTCGATCGGCCCCAGGCCGGGATGCTCTTCTACAACGACGAAGGATCGGAAAACGGCGGGCTCATCTTTGGCGGCCATCGCAACGCGAAAGGCGAAGTCGTAGATTCCGGCGGAAGCCTCACGTTCGACAAGTATGACGCAAACCAGATTGTGCAACTCGCAGGTGTAGAGGATAAAGAAGATAAGTTCGCGGGTTTGATGGTGGGAGAAAGCAAACCTGGGGGCGACTCGCCAACCCGGATCTGGGTTGGCCGCAAAGAAGATGGAGCGGCGACAGTGGCGCTCATGGATGGCAACGGCCGCAAGAGATTGGTGATGGAAGTTCCGGAAAATGGCTCGCCCGGATCTCGTTTTTGGATGCGGACGGAAAAATTCTTAGCGAGTTGGTTCCAGCTAAAGCGAAATGAGCCTAGCTTGCCAAAACTAACCACGCGGCAAGAGTGGAGAGTTTTTCATCCTGCGTCCAGGGTGGACCGAGCGATTTGCCGAGCACAGCGACCTGGCGATTCAAAAATTCGGGTCGCTTGTTCAGACGTTTTGACGCGGCCCCGAAAAGCTCGCGCTCTTTGATGGCCGTGAGAGGGAGTTTTGCGCGTTCGCAAGAATGGCGAATGGATTCGCGAAAGAGTTCGCCATCGGCGGTGTGAATCAGCGCGTGTGAGGCGAGAATCTTTTCAAATTCGGGCAGCTCGCGCCCGGAAGCGAGCAGCAAACTGCAGCCGCAGACTTTGTAGTCCAGTTTTTCAAACTCTTTTTGTGAAGAGCGAATTCCAGCCAGCGCCAGTTCGCATGATTCTTTCTCAACGCCTCGTACAAATTCGGCGGCCTCATCCAGCTGCATTTTTTCGGCGGTATGATACGGCTGGCGAAATGTGTAACTGAAGGTTTTGACGAGTAGGAGTTTGCGACGCTCAAGGATGACCGGAGCGCCTTTCTCAAGAGAAACCGCCACCATCGCGGCCCAGCCGGAGTGAACGCGAAAGCCGATTGCCGCTCGTTGCACGGTGGAATCCTTCTTGCAAGCTTACGCTGAGATCGCATCTTCTTGGATGCGCTCAGAATGACAATCAGTCTTAGCCCACTCACAGATAGTGGCTAAAAACGTTCGACGGCGAGAGCGACGGCGTTGCCGCCACCGAGGCAAAGGGCCGCGATGCCGCGTTTCAGGTTTCGGCGCTGCAATTCGTAGAGCAGCGTGACCAGAATGCGCGCGCCGCTCGCACCGATGGGATGGCCGATCGCCACCGCGCCGCCGTTCACGTTTACTTTTTCGGGATTCAGCTTGAGCTGGCGCGTCACGGCAATCGCGGCGACTGCGAAGGCTTCATTTAGCTCAACAAGGTCCACTTCTTTGTCGCGGTCCCATCCCGTTTTCTTCAGCAGCTTTTCCACGGCATCCACTGGAGCCATCATCACCCACTTGGGTTCAACGCCGCTGACGGCCTGCGCGACGATTCTTGCGATCGGCTGCTTACCGAGATTTTGCGCGACTCGTTCGCTGGTTACGATGAGCGCAGCTGCACCGTCGTTTGTACCTGGCGCATTTCCCGCCGTTACTGTGCCATCTTTCTTGAACGCGGGCTTCAGCTTCGCGAGTGCTTCCATCGAGGTGTCTTCCCGCGGTGATTCGTCGTACTTGATGACCAGCGGCTCGCCTTTTTTCTGCGGCACTTCGATAGGCAAAATCTGCGATTCGAAGAAACACGATTTGCGCGCCTTCACCGCCTTCTGGTGAGACTCGACGGAGAAGCGGTCCTGCTCTTCGCGGCCGATTCCGTATTTTTCCGCCACGAGTTCGCCCGTGATACCCATGTGAAAATCTTCGTAGGCATCCCACAGGCCGTCGTGAATCATACTGTCCACAACTTTTTGATCGCCGAGCCGGTAGCCTGTCCGCGCATTCGGCAAAAGATACGGGCAGTTGGACATGGATTCCATGCCGCCCGCCACGACAATTTCCGATTCGCCGGTTTGCACCGCTTGCGCCGCAAGCGCGACGGCCTTGAGGCCCGAACCGCAGACCTTATTAATGGTCATGGCCGCGACGCGCGGATCACAGTCGCCCTTGAGCGCCGCTTGCCGCGCGGGATTCTGACCGAGTCCAGCTTGCACCACGTTGCCGAGAATCGCTTCGTCAATTTGTTTGGCGCCGATTCCCGCGCGGCGGGCCGCTTCGGCGACAACTTTGCCCCCAAGTTCCGGCGCGGAAAATCCGGCAAGACCGCCCTGGAATTTTCCAACGGGCGTGCGAACTGCGGAAAGAATAACGGGGAAATCCATACGTGCCTCCAAAGGTCCGAAGCACCATTATAACGAGTTGCGCAATTCGCTGCCGCGTCGCCTCGTGGGCAATCCGAAGCGTCTATTGCTCGTCCGCAGACGGTCCATAAAGCCCAGGAACCGGCACGCCAAGCTGACGAAAATACACCGTAAGCTGCGCGCGATGATGCACCAGATGGTTGAAACACGAAACGCGCAGCACTTCGTAGCGCGGCATCGAAAAAATCACAGCGCCTTTCCACGTCAGCGTCCAGATCTCCTTCATCTGCGCATCCGTTACGCTCGCCAGCGCCACCCGCGCTTCCTTGCTCAGCGAATCCAGAGTCGTGAGCAATTCAGAATGTTTTTCGACGCGCGGAAACTTCGAACCTTCGATTTCCATGTTGGGCGTCGTAATGGTGGTCGTCGTGAAATGCGGAAGCGAGGCTACGTGACCCGCAAGCCATCCGAGCGAGCCGGATTTCTCATGCGGTTTCCAATCCCACTTGTCGGCGGGAACTCGTTCCAGCGTTTTGCGTGTGTTAGCAATTTCAGTATCAAATTCGGGAAGAAGCATTTCGGCGATGGACATCACATCCTCCAGCAAGTTGGCTTACTGCATAGGACAAGAAGCATAGGCGAATAAAAAGCGAAATGTCAATTACCTTTTCACAAATTTCGGCTCTAGATGATTTCATTCATTGACCCAGAAACTTCAGATTACTGTTAACATTAAGTCTATAGTAACTTATTGAATATATCAGTAAGTAACTCCTCTTAACAGCAGAGGAATGAACCATGAAATATGCACTTGTGCTTATCCTGCTCGGGCTTCTGTTTGTACCTAGTCCAGCCAAAGCTACATGCAATTGCGCAGAATATAATCACATAACAATGTACTGTCTGGAATTGGGCTGCTCCGGTCACCGAACCGTCCTCGATTGTGGCGGCCTTTATCACGACTCATGCATATCGTGCTATGGGGGAGTAAACCCAATTCCATGCTGTCCCAACGCGCCAGTGTATGGGGCTCAAATTGGTGGAAACTGCACGATTGTTGAAGCAAATAAGAAAGAAAGACCACAGCTTTACGTAAGGGCTTTCGCAACCTCTTGTACCGGAACGCTCGTTCGATTAACAATCCACCTGCCCAAAGCTCTTATGGAGCGATGAGTAATGAAAGTTAATGCTTGGTTCCTGCGCGCCTGTCTCTGTGCAATCGCCGGAAGTCTTCTGACGCCTAGTTCTGTGCGGGCTCAGGTAACACCAGTGATCGAACTTCGTGGCGGCGAAAAGGTTCCTATAGCAAATCGCCCCGTTTCTGGCGGAGTGGATCCCATTCGGTGCGACGGCGGTGGCAATATCTATATGCGGCCTATTACGGGGAAAACGCCACCGCTCCTCTCCCCGATTCTGCGGATTTCACCAGACGGTCTCAGCTCGGAGATGTTCGACATTTCCTCGCTAAAGGAACTAAAGGAGGCATCAGCATTTGCAGTCAACGATTTTGCCGTTACAAAATCCGGGCACATCTATGAGCTTGTGTCCTACGAAACGAAGGCCGGAACCTTTGGTTGCCGTCGTCAGCTTTGACGAAGAGGACAAGACAGCTTTCCTGACGCGCATCGACTCGCGCTTCTCGCCTCGTCAAATCGCGGTCCTGCCCTCCGGGATGTACTTGCTTTCAGGGATTCGGGTTTCGACGAAAGTATCAGATGCAAAGATTCGTCAGGGTCGCTCGTCTTTCACAGCAGTTTTTGATCAACAGGGCCGTCTCGTGCGGGAGGTACAGATGGCTAATGACGTCAAGTTCGAAGACTTTGACTCCACCAAGAAAACAACTCCCAGCCCCGCATCCCAGCAAGCCGTGGACCTGAGCCGCACGGTAGTGGCCGATGACGGGAATGCTTACTTGCTGCGCAATGAAACGAAACCAAAAGTTTATGTCATTTCTTCGGGCGGCGAAGTGGTGCGCAGTTTTACGATTGCTGCGCCAGGTCAGCACGACCCTGACGCTTCAAGCCCCTCTATCTTCTATGGCGCAGGCCACTTGGCTTTTGATTTCTACGTCCCGGGAACGGAAGACGGACGCATGAAACTCCAAATTCGGGTCACCGACGCCGAAGACGGCCGGCTGTTGTGGGATCACGTTCTGGCAAAGGATGTTTTTGGCATTCCTGCCTGCTACGACGGACAGACCTTCACGTTTTTGACAGTAACCCCGGAACGCCGCATGGCTCTCATGAAAGTGGGGTCGAACTAACACAGGGTCCGTGAAAGGTTGTGACAATCTCAGGTCTTGAAGACCGGCTGAAGCGGGGCACCGATCTTCCTGTTAGCGTACAATTCCTTTTATGCCGCTCGAACGCACCGACTCCTACCTGAAAGATTCCATCGCCGTGTTTCACTATTACAAAAACCTCGGTGAACGTGCGATGAATCAGTGCAACGACGCGGCTCTTTTTCAGGTGCTCGACGTGGAATCGAATTCGATCACCGTCATCGTGAAGCACATGGCCGGAAACATGCGCTCGCGGTGGACCGATTTTCTGACGAGCGACGGCGAAAAGCCTGATCGTAATCGCGATGCGGAGTTCGAAGCTCGCGCAACTTCTCGCGTGGAATTAATGGAACAGTGGAACGCCGGATGGAACTGCCTGTTTGCCGCGCTCGAAGCGCTCTCCGACGCCGACCTCACGAAAACTGTTTTGATCCGCGCGGAAGCGCATTCGGTGATGCAGGCGATCAACCGCCAGATAGCGCACTATTCTTACCACGTGGGCCAAATCGTTTTCCTCGCAAAGCATTTCGGCTGCGATTCGTGGAAATCGCTGACCGTGCCACGCAAACAATCCGCCGCCTTCAACGCCGACGTCGCCTCCGGCAAAAAATCCCAGCGATGATGTAATCCGCAGTATCGACTTCGCATTGAGAGACCCAAACAACCTTCGCTTCCTCTTCGCCACGATTCGCGTTACCCTGCTTGAGTCATGCGCACTTTATTTGAAATGGAGCCTGCGCCGCGCGCTCCGGGCCTGAACATGAACGCGGCGCAGAAACGCGCCATCGAGCACCGCGATGGGCCGCTGCTCGTCATCGCAGGCGCGGGCACGGGGAAGACGCGTGTCATCACGGAACGCATTCGCCATTTGCTGGAATCTGACGATTCACTTTCCGGAGAAAACATTCTCGGGCTCACTTTCACGAACAAAGCAGCCGGCGAAATGAAAACGCGCGTCGTGAAAGCGGCGGGCGATCGCGGCAAGGACGTAACGCTCGCCACCTTCCACGCGTTTTGCGAATCGCTTCTTGCAGACGCCGATCCCGAGCGCCTGATGCTGGACAAAGTGGACCACTGGATTCTGCTGCGCCGCAACATGGCGCGCCTGCAGCTCGACCAATACCGGCGGCTCGCCGACCCCGGACAATTTCTAAATGACTTCGTGGAGTTTTTCTCGCGCTGCCAGGACGAGCTCGTCACCTGGGAGGACTATCAGCGCTACGCTGAAGATCTGGCAGGGCAACTCGAACGCGAGCGCGCTTCGCTGGATGATGACATACACGAGGAGCGCTTCGAAGAAGTGCAGAAGCAATACGAAATCGCACGAGCCTATCGCGCTAGCGAAGAGCTGTTGCGCGAAAAAAAGCGCGTCTCGTTTGGCTCGCTGATTACAGGCGCGGTGGATTTGCTCGAAAGAGATTCCGCTCTCCGCGCCGCGTTGCAGGAGAAATACCGCTACATCCTCGTGGACGAATTTCAGGACACCAACATCGCACAGCTCCGCCTGCTGGAACTTCTCGCCGGCGACCGAAAAAACATTTTCGCCGTCGGCGACAATGACCAAGCCATTTACCGTTTCCGGGGCGCGTCGTTCGGCAGCTTCCAACTCTTCCTGCAACGTTTTGCCGACTGGAAGCCGGGCGAAGATTCCGCGCCATTCCGGGTTTCGCTTACGGACAATTACCGCTCGACGCCGAATATTCTCCGCGTCGCCGCGCAAGTCATCGGACAGAATGCAGTCAGCGCGGACTTTCCAAAAAAATCTCTCAGCGCAAATCGCAAGGAAGGCGAAAAAATCCGCATCTCCGAACTTGAGAAAGAGGAAGAGGAAGCCTCCTGGGTGTCGGACGAACTGCAACGAATCCATTCCGCGGGCCGCAAATGGAAGGATTTCGCAATTCTCTATCGCCAGCACGCGCATCGCGATGAGCTTGTCGCGGAACTCTCCCTTCGCAAAATTCCGTTCGTCATTTCCAAGCTTTCGATTCTCGATCATCCGCTTGTCAAAGATGTGATTGCATATCTACGCCTCATCGGAACGCCCTACGACGACATCGCCTGCGCGCGAGTGCTCTCAGCTCCAGCGTGGCACCTCGAAGCGTCCGACCTGGTGCGTCTCGCCGAGCGTGCGAAAAAAGAAAAGAAATCCATTTACGACTCGCTGCAAGTGCCGCAGGGCCAGCTTGCCTTTGACGATTCGCACGCCGCCAGCAAGGAACTTCTCGAATTCCTCGCCGCGCAACGCAGAACGCTCAGGCGTCGCACCGCGCGCGAGATTCTCACGGATCTTCTCGAATGGCTTGAGGTTCCTCAACGCGCCGCGCAGCAGGACCGCAAATACGTCAATCGTCTCACCGGATTCGCCAAGGAATGGGAACCCAAGAGCGAAACGCGCCTACTGCCGGAATTTATCGAATATTTGGATTTCTATTCGCAAGCCGGCGGCAACATCAGCCTCGAAGACGACGCGCCCGCCGACGCCGTGCAGCTAATGACCGTCCACGGCGCGAAAGGCCTCGAATTTCCGCACGTTTTTCTCCTTCGCGTGAATTCCAAAAAATTCCCCGCGACCGAACGTTCGCGCACGTTCGAATTCCCCGCCGCCTTGATGAAGGAAGGCGAGCCCGCCGAGCAATTTCACATTCAAGAGGAGCGACGCCTCTTTTACGTTGCGCTCACGCGCGCCGAAGAGCGCGTGACCGTCACCACGCTCACGGAGAAAAAGGGCAGAGTTCCCGTTTTCATCGAAGACATGCTCCTGGACCCGGAAATCAAGCGGCGCGACATTCGTATGCTCGCGCCCAAAGTTTCTCCGTGGCCACAAACAACGATTCCTTTCGCAAATTCCGAGGCCCAACTTTTCCCGGTATCTTCCATTCCGTCCAAAATCTTCTCCCGCATCGCGGACTGGGCCGAACAATTTCATCCTCCGTCGCCGGAGCCGCTCACGCTCAGTCCCTCCGCGGTCAGCGGGTACCGCAGTTGCCCGCAACAATATCTGTTCGGCTATTTGTGGTCGTTGCGTGAAGGTCCGCGCGCTACGCTGACGTTCGGCGCCGTGATGCACAACACGGTCCGGCGTTTCGTGGACCAGCTCCGAAAAGGCGTTCGCCTTCCGTGTGACGACATCGTCCGCATTTTCGAAACCGAATGGAAATCGGCCGGCTTTGAAGACGATTATCAGGAACAGGGCTACAAAAAGGACGGCCTTGAACAGTTGCGTGTATTCCACGCCTCAATACTGGAAAATCCGCCGCAAGTTCTCGAGCAAGAAAAACGTTTCGAACTGCCGCTTGAAAATGACGTCGTGCTCACCGGCCGCATAGATCAAATCAATTCCATCGGCGGCAAAAAAGATGTTGAAATCGTGGACTACAAGACCGGCAAGCCTAAAAAGGCGGCACTAACAAAAAAAGATATTCAGCTCAGCATCTATTCCATCGCAGCGAAGGAAATTCTGGAACTGAATCCAATCCGCCTCGTTTTCCACTATCTGCAGAATAACGAGCGCCAGGAAACCGCGCGCGACGCCAAACAACTCGACGAAGCTCAAAAGATCGTTCAGGAAGTCGCATCAGAAATCCGCGCCGGCTCTTTCCCGCCGAACCCCGGCTTTTCTTGCAAGAGCTGCGCCTACCGCCCGATTTGTCCCGCACACGAAGAAAACCTCGCTATCCAATAAGTCCGCATAAAAAAGAACGTCCCAGCCAGGCCGGGACGCTCTTTCACCAATCTCTGATCTCCGCGGTTACTTCTTCTTACCGCCCTTTTTCATATCGTCCTTCTTGCCCTTTTTCTTCATCAGCGCTCTCCTTGCTATCTCTCAATCGTCGGGAGGGGCGCCGCCGCCCGCAACCCGCTCCAACGGGATATACGGGGACTCGCCGCGCGAGTCAAGAAGAATCCGCTATTTCGAGATTAGAGCCGAGTAATAACCCTCGCGCGTGATGATTTTCAGGTCCGGCCGCCGCACGCGCACTTCCACGGTGTGATAGTCCTTCGCCTTCTCGTTACCCTGCGGAGCGTATGCCAGCGTGTACTGGTTCCGCGCCTGCTCCGTCACCCGCGAGTACAGCTCCTCCAGCGAATTGCGTTTCGCCGCATAGTAGACGTCCCCTCCCGTATCGTGCGCATAGGATTGCAGCCGGGTGAACTTCCGGTCGAGGTAGCCCTTGCCGACCGCAAGGCTGTACACGGAAATGTTGTAGCGCAGCAGCTCTTTGATGACCGTTTCGTAGTTGTACTTGTTATTCTTCGCGTTCTGCCCGTCGGAAATCAGAAAAATAATCTTCCTCCGGTCGCGTCCGCGATCGGCCAAAAGACGAGCCGCCTCGTACATCGCGTCGTCCAGCGCCTTGGTCGGCTGCCCTTTCAAGATTTTCGTGGACGGCGGCGTCGCCGGTCCGCCGGAAATGTTTTGCCCGTTAATCGTCGCGCCCGCGCCAAACGGACCGCCAGGATCGGGCGGCGCAACATCTGTTTCAGAGTCCAGCCGCACCCGCTTCAGCTCCGTCACCAGCTTGTCCTGATCCTTGGTAAATCCCTTGCCAGGATGGAAATTCGTATCGAAGCGGCAGACAAACGCTTCGTCCGTCACCGCGAGACCGCCGACGATGGCCTTCAGGCTGGATTCGACCATATCCGAATCTTTGCCCTTCAGGTCGTTATCCACCAGCACCACCGCGGAAAGAGGGAAAGCTTCTACCGTGAAAAATGACAGCTTTTGTTCCACGTTGTCGTCGAAAACGCGGAACTCTCCCCGGGTCAGGTCCGGTACAAGGTTCCCCGAAGAATCCTTCACCGTTACCGGCAGGACGACCAGGGTCGGGTTCGCCCGGAGAACCACTCTCGCATCAGTTTGTGGAGCTGCAGCTCCGGCCTGCGAAGTGGGATTTTGAGCAGGTGGCTGAGCGGCGCTAGCAGGCATCGGCTTTGGCGTGGGCGCTTGAGGAGCGTCCTGTGCGTGCAAAGCAAGCAATCCTGCGAAACTAAAGGTCATCGCGCCCAGCAGAACAGCCCCTGCAACTCGTGTTTTTCGTGGACTTTTCAGCATGAGCAGGCCAAACTCCCTTTTGCGGTTTGCACAGCTAACGTTCTACTGGGTTAGACGCATCCGAAACCCTATCTAGCCGCATCCCAATTGATGAACTCTTCCAGGCTTGCACTGGCGCTGGCCTGAAAATGCTAACAAGGAAATTATACATGCCTTTCTCCACAAGAATTTCGGCGATGGCTGCGGCCTTCTCCCTAACATTCGGGTTGGTCGTGCCGGCCGTTCCGCAGGAACCCGTACAGTCGCAAGGCACCATCTCTACGCAGGTCTCCCTGGTCAGCCTCTTCGCCACGGTCCGCGACAAGAACAAACGCATCGTCAGCGACCTCAAGCAGGAAGACTTCAAAGTCTTCCAGGACAGCGCAGAACAGAAAATCGCGTTTTTCAGTAAGGAAGTGACGCTGCCCATCACCATTGGGTTGCTCATTGATACGAGCGGCAGCGAGCAGAACCGCCTTCCCGCCGAACAGGATGCCGCCACGCGGTTCCTTGAGCGCGTAATGAAAAAGGGCGACGAAGCTATGGTCATCAGCTTCGATCTCGACGTGGACCTACTTAGCGATTTCACCGACGATCGCCACATCATCGAGCGCGCAATTAACAAAGCGAAGGTGAATGCAGTTGGTGGCGGAGGCGTCGTGACGCCCGGCACCATTCCCTCCAATAACGGCGGCACTCATTTTTATGATGCGGTTTATCTTGCCTGCGCGGAAAAACTGGGCACTGAGGCGGGCCGCAAAGCGCTGGTCATCATCACAGATGCGGAAGACTTCGGCAGCAAAGTTCGCCTGGAAGAAGCCATCGAAGCTGCGCAGCGGGCGGACACCGTTGTTCACGTCCTGCTGGTGCACGATCCCGGCTACGGCTGGCGGCCGGATGTGGCGAAAAAACTTTCCGAAGAAACCGGCGGGCGCACCATCGAAGTTTCATCCGAGAAAAAACTGGAACAGGCTTTCGACCAGATTTCCGAGGAGCTCCGCAGCCAATACCAAATCGGCTACTACTATCCGGCGAACGACAAGAAAGATGGCGGCTTCCGCAAAATCAAAGTGGACGCGGCGAATAAGGACTATAAAGTCCTAGCACGCCGCGGCTTCTACGCCCCCAAGGAATAGCTCGTCTAACTCTCTCTTGTTGTTTAACCTTTGTCGCGTTTCGGGCTTACAACAAGCCGTGGGCGCGACAGTTCAACAGCGCCTATTTAGCCCTTCGCCGTCTCCGGGTGGAACCTCTTCCCCGCCGCGATTCCGAGCACGATCAAAAGCACCAGCGCGCAAAGCTGCGTGATTTTTACGATGGATTCTTCCCCCGTAGGCGCCATCGCGTGCAGAGCAGGAATCTTCGTAAACGACTGCACAATCAGCACCAGCACGTTGAAGAACTGCGCCATCACCGCCGTCACCACATAAACCGTACGCCATCCGCCGGCAAGTTTCTTGGAATAAAGCGCGAACAGCGCAATCGCCAGCACGACCAGCGAAATCGCGCCGATGATAATTCCGGGTGTGACTTTCGTGATGGGAAAGAAATATCCGGTCACGCTCGTCAGAATCGTCGTCGCCAGAAAAATCGTGTTCAGACCGCCGAGCCGCTTTCCGCCGATCATTTGAAAGATTACGAGGATTCCCGTAGCGATCCCAATCAGACTCAAAAGAACGTGAATAAATGAAAGCGGCGTCATCCCAAGAATCATCTCTCTCTCCCCTTCGGCCAGGATTGGCCGTTTATTCTGTCTGATATCCCCAAGCGGGGGAACGATACGCTGAATCTTTGAGGGACACAAACCCGCAAGACCGCGCTCCGCGACTGGGACTAATTCTGCAAAATCGCCCGCTGCGCTTCTGTAACTTCGGATCTTCCGGGCTTATCGGCGCGACCACAAACCTTGATCAGATCGCGAAAATACATTTGGCTCGTATCGCGATTTCCACTGAGCTCCGCGGCGTGCGCCGCCCCGTATAGTGCGCGAAGGCGCCCCGGTTCTTTTTTAAGGGTAGCTTCGAATTGCTCCAGTGCCTGTGCAGGCTCATTCATCTCCAGCAACATTTCGCCTAGCAATTCGCGCGCCGGGGCCAGTGGCCCAGGCGTCACCGCGCTTTTCTCCGTCCCATCTTCCAGCCCCGCTGCCGACTTCATCTGCCGCAATGCTTCTTCATTCTTACCCGCGGCAAGCGCAGCCCATGCCCGCACGGCAACCTCCTGGATTTCCACCTGCCCCGCCCAGTAGCTTTCATTCGCCTTCGCGAGCCGCTCTCGAATTTGTTGCAGTGCTGCCGCCGACTCGTTCGCCGCTGGCGCCTGCCCCAATCGCGCCGCGCCCAATCCCCGCGCAAACCACGTCATCGCTTCCGTATGAGAAAAAGGCGTCTCCCGCAGAGGGAGTTGCACGGCTTGCTTCCAGTCGCGGCGTTCCAGCGCATACCGCGCGGGGATCGCCGCCAGCGCAAAATACCCAACCGATGGGCCGCCGGCGCCACTGATCACCACCTTTGGATCGAATCGTGATGCGATCTCAGGCAAGGAATTCACAATCCACCCCGCCGCCTGGTCTTGCCCGGTTTGCAGGTAGGCGTAGATTTCGTAGTCGCTCGCGTGCAACTCTTCTGCCGTCTGACCCTCGCGCTTCGCCGCTGCGGCCGCCGCCACGTTGCTGTCGACCGACTCTTGCCAGTAACCCGTCCGAGTAAAAGTATGCGATGGCATATGCAGCGCATGCGGAGCATCGGGTGCAATTTCCGAGTAACGCCGCGCCGCAACAAGCGCCTGACCTGCCAGCGCTGGCACGTCGTACGTATGGATGATGTAATGTGCCAGTCCGGGATGCGCCGGCTCCTCCTCGAACAGTTTTTCGAGAATCGCTCCCGCCTTGAGCCGCCCGGTGTACGTCTTGTCAGCCGGATCTTCGGAAGCCGCGATCGCTAGCGCGTAGAAAATTTGCGCCTCATGATCTTCTGGATATTTCGCCGCGACTTCTCCCATCGTGTCGCGATAGGCGATTAAGCGCGCTCGCTGCGGCGTGCTCTCATAGTCGCTGTATAACTTGCCGACCGCGGCGACGTACGCCCGTTCGCGGTCCGTCTTTGCGCTTATGGTCTTGCCGCGCTCTGCGCTATCGCGGCCGGCCTGCAACTGGCTCTTGTCTTTCATTCCCGGTGCGAAAGGATTACTCCAGTCGCTGAGCGCGATTCCCCAATACGCGATTCCGCACGTCGCGTCTTCCCTAAGCACCGCGTTGAATCCTTCAATAGCACGGCTGAATTGGAAGGAATGCAGCAGCGCTACCGCCCGGTTGAATTCTTTCCGCGCCACTTCGTTGCACGAGGTGGCAAAGTGCACCGTTCCCAATTTCTCGCCATTCCCATGCTGATGCTCCTGCGCTCTGCCGCCTGATGCCGCCACGGTCAGTAGAATCGCCGCAATGAGTCTCCCTCTGACCATTTGCCCCTCCCGCCGCGAGTATTATAGGCACGTTCCAGGATCGGTGGGACCTTCGCTCTAGATTAACTAAGAGATGGCGACTCGTGATAAACCTTGCGCGTAGCATTTCCAATCCAGCTCGAATTGACCGCCAAGCCGTTACGCAGATAACATCTTGCATCCGGCATCCGATAGAAAGGCGACACATCGGCTAGCGCGAAACTCTCCGTAAAACAATGTACGAGAATTTCAAGTCCTGCAGATAAGAATAGGAAGCGAAATCCGATGAACATGCAAAGAACCACACTCATGTTAGGCCTTGTCGTCTTGTCGCTGGGCGCAGCGGGGTATTCAGGAAGCGCACACTCAGCCAAAACTTCCTCCGAAGTTCCAGCGGATTCCGACGCAGCATTCCTCGGGCGCTGGGATTTGACGCTCAAAGCGCCGGATCGTGAATATCCCTCATGGCTCGAACTGACTCACGAGAGCGGCCAGCTGAAAGCGCGAATGGTTGGTCGCTGGGGAAATGCCCGTCCACTGCCGCACGCTGAAATCGTGGACGGCCATCTCAAATTCGTCTCGCCAAAAGAGGAAGAAGACCGCAAGGATGACATGGTCTTCGAAGCGACGTTGAGTGGCAATCACCTCTCCGGCACCACCACGGGACCGGACGGCACAGTTTGGACCTGGACGGGCGAGCGAGCGCCCTCTTTGAAAAGAAACGCCGCGCCAAAATGGGGAAAACCCATCACGCTATTCAACGGAAAAGATCTCTCCGGCTGGACGATGACCAAATCCAGCTCGGCCGCCGCCTGGAAAGTCGAAAACGGCCTCCTAATAACTCCCGGCGAAGGCCCTGAATTGATCAACAACTCCAAGTTCCAGGATTTCAAGCTGCATGTCGAATTTAGATGTGATCCTACTTCCAATAGCGGTATCTATCTCCGCGGCCGCTACGAAGTGCAAATCGAAACCGACTCTGCGGACGAGCCTCCCAGTCATCACACCGGCGGCGTTTACGGCTTCCTCGCTCCGTCGCCTGAACTTCCCCGCAAATCGGGAGAATGGCAGACTTACGACATTACGCTAATCGGTCGAAACGTCACCGTCGTCCAGAACGGCCAGACCGTCATCGACAATCAGGAGATTCCCGGCATCACTGGCGGCGCTCTCGATAGTCACGAAGCTTCGCCGGGTCCCATTTACTTACAAGGCAGCGAAAAAGGCCACGTCTCCTTCCGCAACATCGTTCTCACTCCCGCCGAGTAACGGCATAGATCTCGGAGTGCCATCCCAAGTCAGATTCCAGCCTGCACGTCTCCATGCGGCCGATTCGTCCGGGCAGTGTTTTCGCGACTTAGGACCGGCCATAAGCCTTGGCAATGTCGGGCCAGACTACTTCGCCACCGGGAGCTTTACTGGTTGCTCAAGCCGGAACTCAAGCAAAGATTCGCTCGGGATCTGCAGCTGCTCGCCCTTCTTGGAAGCAGCAATTGCTGTTCCACCAGCAACGCCGACGACCGCGCCAATGCCAGCGCCTTTTCCTCCTCCTGCAATGCCCCCGATGAGCGCGCCTAAGCCTGCACCGCCGATCACTTTCCCCGCTGTCTTCTTGCCTTCTCCCTTGCCCTTGATCTCGTACGTGCTGGTGAGCAGCGGATAAGCCGTGCCATTGATGACGATGTCTGTCAATTCAAGCGTGAGCTGGGAGCTTCCAGACATCTTGCCCGCGGACGATGCTTGTGCCAGACGGCCGTAAACCGTACTGCCCCTGGGTGCCACAACTTGGTCTTCCGCCTGGAGATTGGTTTCCAGGGTCGCCGTGAAACGGTTACCGGTCTTTTGCTTGCTGGAGTCTATGGAGTCGACCATCCGGATGAGGATTCGCGTCCCTGCGGGAACTGTGATCCTTTTTGTACTCTGCGCCGCCGAATTTGCGGTCATCGCCGGGAGTGCTGAGGGTCCTCCTGTCCAAGACCCCTCGCCCGAATGCGGATATGCAATCACCATCCCCGCCAGCAAAGCCGCCGTCCAAATAAGTGAGTTTCGCATCTGAATATCCTCCCCTATCCGTAGATCTACGAGCCCTCGCCCACCACAGGCAGCGACGAAGCAATTTGCAGATCGATAATTAGTAGTAGCTGCTGTTCGACTTGAGCGAAGCGCGCCGCGGTGACTGCCCCCAAGGCCTGTTTGACGCGGTCATAGGTTTTTGCAAGAAGCTCCGCGCGTTGCTTTTGATAAGCCAACGATTTCTGAATCAACTCGTCCGCCTTTTCGTCGGTCATCTGCTTGTACGTACGGGCATACTCCTTTATATTTTCTACTCTCTGGTCATTCAGCTTCGTTAGCTCTGCGTCATATTCGCTGTAGATTGGCCAGAATTTCGTTGCGTCATCGGCACTCAGTATCATGACGGCCCCCATGATCTCGTCCTTCTGCTGCCGCACATCCGCCCGGAGGAGATCAACATAGGTTTGTAAGTTTTTCTTCCGCGCATCTGCCTCGGGGGACGACGGGGTCTTCGTTTCTGTCGTTTGAGTCTTCGTCTGGGCCCGGCAGGGAGATACAGCGAGCATCGGCAGGATAAGCAGCATTAACAGCCACATGCGATTTAAGAATCTCATTTCGTTTCACCTCTTTACCTTGAAGTTACCCGCTTGACTCTACCGAGAGTCATAGTCCAGATGCCCCTGTTAATATTGACAGTCGTGTTGGGGCGAGACGTACACAGCCCGGAGCCCATAAAAAGCATGGACACTCCGGAGAAGAACCCTGAAGTCTTTCCTTTCCTTGCCGAATCTCCGTAGTCACAGCAGCAGGACGGAGAGCCATGGAGCCGATGAATATGTTTTCCATATCCGTGCGGATGGTCGAACCTGCATGGTAAGTCGGATTACCGGACGCCCTGAAACTCCTAACCCAGAAGTACAGTCGCGCAGCCAGCAAGGAACAAAAGGAACATCTGAACCGAATCTGTCCTCATGAACACTAGCGTTGCCCTTCGGGCGTCTCTATCTTGTCAGTAGATGGTCCGACGAGCGCCCCCTCTAGCTCCCTGGCCTGCACGGAAGACAACATAAAGACCGCGTTCGACACCTCTTGGAGGGATACAGTGAAAAAGCATTTTTTCCTAGTGCTGGTATTCGCGCTGGCCGCAGCAAAGGTGTCGGCACAAACGACAGTCGCCGACTTCGACAGCCCCGCGTGCAGCGGGAGGGGAGTCGGCGTTTATCAAGGAATCGACTTCAGCCAATCTCCGTGGAATTGCGAAAATCCCGGGCTGACGGGGCAAACGGGGACAAGCATTTCCTGGTACCGCCGCATCAACACCGGACAGTTCAAACTGCAGACGCCGGGGACACTGCTTTCGCTGAACGCGGCGACGTCCACCGGCTCAGGAACACTGACGATTTCGACCGATGCCGGAGAAAACTTTTCGCGTTCGATCAACACCACGTTTCAAACGCTGCTGACAGGTTTCAAGAAAGCTGCGTCGATAATCACGGTGAACTATTCCGGGGGCCGGAACATTGAGCTGGACAATATCATGTACCAAACGGGAAGCGTGTCACTGACCCCGGGGGCGTTGACCCTAACGGGTACTCTGACGTGGGACGACGGCTCACCGGTTGCAGGTAGCCTGAATCTTTCCCAACTTACCGGGCAGGGCTCACCGATCCAGCTCGGCACGTTTGCGATAAATTCTTCAGGCGACGCCAGCGGAACCGTGAACATTGACCTCACGCGGCCCGATCCGTTGACGTTTCAAGTTGTCCTGCTTGGAACGAACAACACGGCAGTGGGAGTGCCAGCGATCTTCCAAGTCAGCAAGCTAATGTTTCCTTCGAACTTAACCGGAATAAACACTAAAATCGTTTTGTCAAAATCCACGGCGACGATCAAGTCATTCAATATGGGATTGGTGCCATAACACGGAACGTTGTTCTGGGCGTGCGGATAAACCACCAATGCCTCCCACGGTTACCCATGCTAGGAGACCTGGAAGTGAATGCAGGTGTAGGCAAGAATATCCATGGGCCGCATGACATGCCTTGAAATCGAACTCCAGGACGCGCCTCCTATCCATAGATCCCGATGAGTCGGATTACCGGACAGGTGCCCCGCCAAATCCTCGCTTGAATTGACCGCCAAGCCGTTACGCAGATAACATCTTGCACCCGTTAAAACAATGGAAGAACAAAACATCGGACATTACCGAATCCTCCGCAAAGTGGGGGGCGGAGGCATGGGCGTCGTTTACGAAGCGGAAGACACCAAGCTGGCGCGCCGCGTCGCACTGAAATTTCTACCCGAAGACAAATTGCAGGATTCTGAGAGCCTCCAGCGGTTTCTGCGCGAAGCGCGCGCTGCTTCCGCGCTGAATCATCCGGGCATCTGCATCATTTATGCGATTGAAGAGCATGATGGCCGAACATTTCTCGCGCTGGAACTCCTCGAAGGCAAAGCGCTCGACCAGATTATCCGGGGCGGCGCGCAGCCGCTGACTCGCACTCTGGAGCTCGGGATTCAGATTGCCGACGCACTCGACGCCGCGCACAAAAAAGGTATCGTTCATCGCGACATCAAACCCGCGAATATTTTTGTCACCGACCGCGGTCAGGCAAAAATTCTCGATTTCGGGCTGGCGAAACTTGTCCCCGGTCACGGAAGCGAAGCCACGATTCATGATTTGGAAGCGACGCATCTGACGAGTCCCGGACTCGCGGTCGGCACAATTGCGTACATGTCTCCGGAGCAAGCGCGCGGTGAAGAACTGGACGCGCGCACGGATCTTTTTTCGCTGGGAGCTGTTCTCTATCAGACGATTACGGGCAAGCACCCGTTCCCAGGTTCGACTTCGGCTGTCGTTTTTGAAAATATTCTGCGAAATACGCCGGTCGCGCCCGTCACGTTGAACCCGGAAGTTCCTACGGAATTCGAGCGCATTCTGAACAAAGCGCTCGAGAAAGACCGCGATTGCCGTTATCAGGTCGCTGCGGAGTTGCGCGCGGATTTGAAGCGCCTGCAGCGTGAAGTGGATTCTGGGAAAATGATGACGGGCTCGGTGCCGGCGGCAACGGCTTCCTCCATTTCGCGCGCTCGGGTTGATTCCGAAGAAGTGTCCCCTCCCACACCGGTCCCGGGCAGTGGCTCCGTCCTGATCGAAGCCGCGAAGAAAAATAAACTCGGCACGGGAATAACCGTATTTGTTGCACTGATTGTTTTGCTTGCGGCCGGATATGGAATTTTCACGCTGACAAAAAAGCCCGTGCATTTGCTGTTTGATCGTTTTTCCGTAGAGAATCTTTCCAATACCGGCCACACGTCGCTCGCCGCCATTTCTCCGGATGGAAAATATCTTGCGCAGGTTTTGGATGAAAACGGTTTGCAGGCACTGCAGTTGCGGCACATTCAAACGGGAAGCAACACACAAATCGTTGCGCCAGCCGCCACTCGCTATCTCGGGATCGCATTTTCGCCCGATGGCAGCTATCTTTATTTCGTCCGGCGTGATGAAGAGGAACATACCATTTCAATTTTGTATCAAGCACCGGTGCTGGGCGGCAAGCCACGCGCGCTGATTCGCGATGTGGACAGCCCCATCGCATTTTCGCCCGATGGGCAACATCTCGCCTACTTGCGTGAAGATCACGATTCACCGACATTCGATTTGCTGATTGCAAAAAGCGATGGCACGCCAGAACGCGCGCTTTTCAAAAGCCTGGCGCTCGCGAGCGATAGCTACACGCTCGCGTGGTCGCCCGATGGAAAAACAATTGCAATCCCCATCGTTCAGCCGACGGAAAACGACCTTGGCGGATTCCTTGCCATAGATGCGGCAACCGGCGCGCGCAAGAATTTTGGAAATGCGCACGACAAAGTTTTTTACGATCCCGTCTGGCTTTCCGACGGCAGCGGTTTGCTAGCCACCAGCGGAGAAACCTCTTCCGGCCATTTGCAGAGGCAACTTGGAATCGTAAATTTTGCGCAGGGAACCTATCGCGCGATCACCGCGGACACAAATACCTATGTGCGGCCAAGCCTTGCGGCAAATGCGCAAAGTTTTGTCGCGACGCAGGTTCAGACGCGCACGGATTTTTCCATCGCTCTCGCAAATAATCCGGAGCAAACGCATCCGCTTGCACTTTCCTCAAAACAACCAATCTGGCGGTGGGATTGGGCTGCGGATGGAAAATTGATAATTCCGCAAGGCGGAGAAATTCGCGCAATAAATACCGCGGGCGGAGAAAATTTGATCTTCTCCGATCCGAAGGAAGTCCCGGACCAGCTCACGTCTTGCGGCGACGGAAAATATCTGATTTTGCGCTTCATCGGACGCTCCGGAAAAGCCGCCGCGAACTTATGGCGCATGGATGGGAACGGCGGAAATCAAGTTCAACTCACTTCCGGAATGAGCGAAGCGGATCCGAGCTGTTCACCCGATGGAAAATGGGTTTATTACGTGGATCGCGCGGACGGAAATAATTTGAAGCGCGTTTCCATCGATGGCGGAACTCCAGAAGTGATTTTGAAAACCGGAGTCGGATTGTACTCTGTTTCGCCGGACGGAAAATTTATTCTGACGACGGAAGTGCGCGAATTCGATCATAAATTAATGCTGCGCGTGGACTCGACGGAAAATCACGCGACGCAATACCACGACATGGACCAGCGCGCGCAGGAAGGCGCGAAATTCATGCCAGACGGAAAATCGGTCGCCTACATCGTGCGCGAAAAAGGCGTGGACAATTTGTGGATGCAGCCGCTGGACGGTTCGCAGCACAAACAGATGACGCACTACGCGACGGACCGGATCGGCGCGTTCGGCTATTCGCGCGATGGAGCGAAGCTAGCGATCGAGCGGGTGCACTATGAATCCGACGCAATACTTTTCCGCGACTCTCCGCAATAAGTTTCCGCAAAACTGAATCCTTTCCACTCGAAATTATTTTGGCGACGGCGGTGCTGCGCCTGGTGTTGAAGTCGGCGTTGAAGTGGGCGCGAGGCCGTTAGGACGCGCGTAGTAACCGCGGCGCGCGCGGACTTGGTAGCCGTTGAACTTTGGAACTTCAATTTTGATGCGGTGATATTTGTTGTTCGGCACGAAGTTCGACGGATTGTACGTAATTTGATATTGATTGCGAAGTTCGTCGCCAATGTCCTGGAACGACTGGTCCAAATCATCCACATGATACGGATAGAAGGAGCGGCCGCCGGTTTCTTCGGCGAGTTGCTGGAGAATTTTATCGCCGTCGGTGAGGTGATATTTACAAGTGCCGGTAGCCCGGCAATCCTTTTCCGCGGTGGTGGTGACCCACTGGATGCTGGTGCTAATGGTGTAAATGACGACGCCGGTACGCTGCGCCATTTCCACGGCTTCGGCGCGCGTGTGATCGGAGAGGTTGTCTTCGCCGTCGCTGATGAGAATCATGACGCGGCGGACGACGTCCGGCTGATCGGCCGCAGGGCGCGGCGGATTGCTGAGATGCTTGGCACAAGCATCGTAAATTGCGTCGTAGACGGCGGTGCCGCCGCCGGCGCGCGTTTTCAAAACTTGATCGCGCAGCAGGCCGGTGTCGCCGGTGAAGCCTTGTACCATCTGCGGTTCGTCGTCGAACGTCATGGCGAAGGCTTGATCCTTGCCGCGGCGGAGAACGGTGTAGAGGAAATTGACGGCGGCTTCCTGCTCAAACTTGATGCGGTCGCGAATGCTGTTTGAGGTATCGAGAAGCAGGCCGATGCGGAGAGGAATGTCCGACTGGCGGCTGAAATATTTGATGGTCTGGGCAACACCTTCGTCACTGAGTTTGAAATCGTTTTCGGTGAGATCGGGGACGAGTTTGTTGCGCCGGTTGAGAACGGTGGCGAGGACGTCCACAAGGTTAACCGGAACTCTGATTGTCGTTTGGCTCTGCTGCGTGTCCTGCTGATTTGGCGGAGGCGGCTGCGGTTGCTGCTGTTGTTCCTGCTGGCGAGCGCTTTCTGAAAGAGGTAAAGCCAGGATCAGGAAGGCGGCGAAGAGTGCTGTGAGTGTGCGGCGCATGGGCATGAATTATAGGAAGGCGGCGAGCGAGCCGTCAATTTTTGACGCGCTCGTGGCAGCAGCCAATTTCTCCAAATAGATTTTTAGTTCGGGTGCAAGCGGAGCCGTGACCGTGATTTGTTTTTCGGTGCGCGGATGAGTGAAGGAGAGGCGCGCGGCGTGAAGGAATTGGCGGTCGAGCGCGGGGAGTTTTGTTTTGCCTGCGGTGAGTTGCGAGGCTGCGCCGTAGAGCGTGTCGCCGACGACGGGATGTTTTAGGGCGGAGAAGTGCACGCGGATTTGATGCGTGCGTCCGGTGTGGAGTTGGACTTCGAGCAGCGTGGCTGGACCGAATTCCTCGAGGACAGTCCAGTCGGTGCGGGCAGCGCGGGCGTTTGCGGATTTGTTTGCGGGCCGGGCGGACATGCGCATGCGGCGTTTTGGGTCGCGGGAGATGGCGAGTTCGATGCGGCCTTGCTTTGTGGTGAATTTTCCCTGAACGAGTGCGAGATAGGTTTTTTGAATGGCGCGCGTGCGGAAGGCTTCGGAAAGTTTGGCGTGAGCGAAATCGTTTTTGGCAATGAGGATTGCGCCGGAGGTGTCTTTGTCGAGGCGATGCACGATGCCGGGACGCAGGAGATCGGTGGATTGTGAAAGAGATTGGCCACGGCCGAGAAGGGCGTTGACGAGGGTGCCGCGCGAGTTCCCTGCTCCGGCGTGGACGGTCATGCCGGCGGGCTTGTTGATGATGACGAGGTCGTCGTCTTCGTAAAGGACGTCGAGGGGGATGGATTCGGCTTCGGCTTTGAGGGGAGGGCGCGGCTTGGGCTGAACGGTGATGCGCTCGCCGCCCTTGAGTTTTTGGCTGGCTTTCGAAGGCCGGCCGTTGACCTGGACGAGTCCGGATTCGATGAGCTCCTGGACGCGGGCACGCGAGAGTTCGGGAGAATTTGTGGTGATAAAACGGTCGAGACGGGTGCCGGAATCGGATGAGGAGACCAGGAGTTCGACTAGGGCTACGGACACGCGGGAATTGTAGCAGGGGAAGAGGCGGTGGCCCCTCGTCAAAGACACTCGGGGTAAACGAGTGGCTGGAGGGGGACGGAGGCGAGTTCCAGAATGGGAATAGTTTAGGTACGCACCCTTAAAACCGAAGGGCGCGGCACCGAGGAACAAATTCGCCAGCCAAACGGTTGCCACGCGGCGAGGGAAAGAGGTTAACGTTACGATTTTGCGGACCATTGAAAGCAAAGGGCGTAGCCGTCGGGATCGCGGAGATACATTTGGGTCATGCCGTAGGGAGCGACTTTGGGTTCATTCACCGGCGCTCCTCTGCGTTTTAGCTCTTCGTAAGCCGCTTGCACATCGGGGCAGCCGAAATAGAGACATGAGTCTTCATGGGCCGCGGTACGAGCGGGGTCTCGTTCAGCAGGGCGTTCTTCGTCGAACTCGTAAGCTGTGTTCAACATGACTTCTGCCTGGCCTTGTTTTAGCCAGACCCAGTGAAAATAGTCTTCGCGTATTTTGGGTGAAGTGCTCACGATCTCGAAGCCGAGGATGTCGCGATAGAAGCGCAAGGATGTCGGCATGTCGTAAACCATAAGAAGCGGGCATGCGCTGCGGAGATCAAGGGCCATGTGTACCTCACGAATTCATTGTAGAGATATAGGATTGGAAGAACGAATCGCAGACCAAGCAGGTCGCGCTGAAGGGGCAACTGACGGGACTAGTTGAATGCTCAGGCGATTTAGAAGTCGCGCCAGGGGCGCCAGACGGGGACGCTTACGTAACGTACGTCCATGATTTCTTCTAGCAATTGCCTGACTCTGTCGAGGAGATGTTTCCACATGGTGAGCCTAAGGAACATCGGCGGTTATAAGCAGAGAGTAACATCTAGCACTGCTCGCTGGCACGTGAAAATTTGATGTGAGGCTAGACTTTAGGAAATTGATTCGCATCAGAACTGGACTCCGCGCACTATCTGTATTCAATTCGAATTATTAATTTGAGAATGCGGCTCAAGAGACTCCTAGCAACGCGAAACGTGGGGTATTGACTTGAGTTGGAAATTTCTGCTTCTGAAAGCCGCTGCGCTTGGATCTGTCCTTTTTTTCCTGCTTATCCCCTGGATTAACCGCGCCTCGGGCGAAGACGCAACACTCAACTGCTTATTGGCCGTGCCCGGGTTCGTGGTTCTCATGGATTTGCGTGGACGGTGGGGTAGGTGATGCCCAGTTGCTCGAGATAGGTTTTGTACCTGGACGGGTCGTAGTAGAACTTTTTTAGGTCGGGAAGGAATTCTTGCATTTTTTCCTTGTTGAATTCGATGGCGGGCTTGTCGTCGGGGGAAAGGAAGGCTTCGTAGTGGACGTCCTTGGTCTGGACATTGTGGAAATAGTCCCAGGCCTGGGTGACTAGTTCAGGGCGGAGGAGAAAATCGAGCGCGGTGAGGGCCTGGACTTTGGCTCCGGCGTTGGAACCCTTATGCGCGATGGGCGTGGCCATGGCGACAGCGTTGGGCCAACTGTGGCCGGGAAGATTGGGAATGTTTGCGGGAAACATGAGGTAGACCATTGGCACGTTCCAGGAGATGTCGCCGATGTCATCGGAACCGCCGCCCATGGGATCTTTGGCCGGATCGTTGAGGGGCTCTACTTTTTGCTTGAGGCCTTCCACTTTTGCGCCGATTTCCTTTTGCAGAGCTTTCGCGAGCGCCTGATCGGCATCGGTCCACGCGGGCATGCCGACGGCTTCGATATTTTTCTGCTGGGTTTCCGCTATGACTTTATTCAGGAAAGGCGGCCAGGCCGAGCCGACGAGTTTGTGGTCCACAGTTGTGCCGGTGCTTTTCGCGGCGGATTCCGCAACGGTGTTGCCGAGTTCGTAGAGTGATTTGATGTGTGGATAATCGAGTTCGCGGAAGTAATACCAAACGGCGGCTTCCGAGGGGACAACGTTGGGTTGATCGCCGCCATTAATAATGACGCGATGCGAACGCTGCGAGAGGCGAAAATGCTCGCGATTGAAATCCCATGCGGTGTCCATGAGTTCGACGGCATCGAGAGCGCTGCGGCCTTCCCAGGGAGCGACCGCAGCGTGCGCGGCTTTGCCGTGGAAGAAATATTGAATGGAGACGAGGCCGCTCCAGTTTCCCTTGCCGGTGCTATAGGAAGTGGAGAATTCGTTGCTGACGTGCGAGCCGAGAACGAGGTCCACATCTTTGAAATACCCCGCGCGAACGTAAAAGGCTTTTGTGGCGACCAGTTCCTCGGCAATTCCCGGAAAAATGCGAATCGTGCCGGAGAGATGGTATTTCTCCATTTGTTTCTTGAGGACCAGGGCGGCGGTGACGTTGACGGCCATGCCGGAGTTGTGGCCTTCGCCATGGCCGGGTGCGCCTTCGACGATCGGCTCGTGGTAGGCGACGCCCGGTTTTTGCGAAGCGCGCGGGATGCAGTCTTCATCGGTGATAAAAGCGATGATGGGTTTGCCGTTGCCGTAGGAGGCGACCCACGCGGTGGGAATGCCGGCGATTCCCTTTTCAACCTTGAAGCCGTTTTTCTCCAGAATACCGGTGACGTAGCGCGAGGTTTCGAATTCCTGGAAGCCGAGTTCGCTGTAACTGAAAATCTGGTCCACCATTTGCTGCGTGAAGGTCTGCAGCTTGTCTGTTTCTTCGACGGCTTCGCGCTTGAGCGCGTCCAGGGAAGGCGTGTTCTGAGCGGGGAGAATTGGAGCGAGCAAAAGAAATAGTACGAGGGCCGAGAAACGCTTTTGCATTTGAGACCGTCCTATCAATAGCGGCTTACGATTGAGTGAAAAATGACGCGTAGTTTACAACAAACGCAGAAGAAGTGCGGTGAGATTGGGCGTCTAAAGAGGGTAACGCGTTGACTTGAATGCGGCAGAAATCTAAGATTGCGCCTCTCGTGGCGGACACGCAACCAATTGACGGAAAAACAGCGGGCGATTCCAGCGCACCGGCAACTACGGGCGGTGGTGGCAAGCAGGTGTTTGCAGCGGCCGCCGTGGCAATCGTGGTGGTGGCTGGAGCGGCGCTGGCCTACTACAAATTCCATCACGCGCCTAAGGGCCCGCGGGACATCCGCGTTGACCGGCTGACACAAAACGGAAATGCGGCAGCTGCGGCCATTTCGCCGGACGGACAATCGATCGCGTACGTTTTGCGAAATGGCTGGGAGCAAAGTGTAATGCTGCGGCAGGGCGTGATCCCGGGGCAGGCTGAGAACGATGTACAACTGCTGGCGCCCGCCAAGGTCATGTATTCCGGGCTGACGTTTTCACCGGACGGAAATTACCTCTACTACACGGCGTCCTCCAAAGAGAATCAACTTTACAGCTCGCTCTACAAACTGCCGGTGCACGGTGGGAACGCGGCGCAGCTTGTAGAGGACATTGATACGGCCATCAGTTTTTCGCCGGACGGAAAGAGATTTGCGTTTGTGCGCGGCGTGCCGGACAAGAGAGAAAATGATCTGGTAGTGGGGAACGCGGACGGGAGCGATATGAGGGTTGTCGCGAGAAGACCCGGACAGGTATATGCCGGGGCGTTGATCGCGCCGGCGTGGTCACCAGATGGAAAAACGATTCTTTTCACGAACTACAATGCGACGAACAAGAGATTTTTGCTGGCAGTTTCTCCGGATGGATCGGGGCTGCGCGAATTTTATACGACCCATGAGGATTTGGGCCGTCCGCAGTGGCTGCCGGACGGCGGCGGCGTGCTCGTGCCGGTGCGAGAGGCAAGTTTGGGAGAGCGCGGACAGATTTGGAGCGTGGACTTCCCTTCCGCGCAAGCGCGAAGACTGATGAACGATCAGCGAGACTACAGCATTCTGTGGCTCGATCTAGATAAGGACGCGAAGTCGGCGGTGGCGGTGGAGACGACGATCACGGGGGATCTTCGGATCCTGCCGAATGGAGATCCGGCAAGCGAACGGCAAGTGCCGACGGGAGGATCGCTGGTCGTTTACGTTTCAAGTTTTGGCAAGGACAAGATTTTGTATGAGACGAGAGAAGGTCGCGTTTACGGGGCAGATGTGGACGGCGGAAATCCGCGGCAATTAAAAATCGGCGAGCAGGGGATACGAGACGTGTCCGCGTGCGGCGACGGAAAACACATCGTCTATTCGCAAATGTCGGGAGAAGCGGAAGATATTTGGCGAGCCGATGCGGATGGTTTGAATGCCGTGCAGCTTACGCATGAGAAAACGGCCTCTGTGCCGAATTGTTCGCCGGACGGGCAATGGATTTTTTATTGGAACAGCGAGCAACGCAGCTTGTACCGGATGCCCATCGAGGGCGGCGCTTCGGAGAAAGCAGATTTGTCCAACGTGAGCGACCCCTACGTGCGAATTTCACCGGACGGGAAATGGGTGATTTACACGGCGGAGAACGCGGATCATTCGAAGACGGAGTACAGCGTTGTGATTGCGCCCGTAGAAGGCGGGAAACCAAAGGCGAGTTTTCCGATGGTTCCTGGAATGGGAATGTCTACACCGCGATGGTCGGCGGATGGGCGCGCGTTGTACTTCAATCTGTCGCGGGAGGGCGCTGCGAATATCTGGAAGATGAATGGGCCGGGCGGGGCGCTGAAGCAGGTGACGAATTTTCCGCCGGGATTGATTGCGTCGTATGCATGGTCGCAGGATGGAAAGACACTGTATGTCGCGTGGGGCACGAAGAGCAGTGACGTTCTGTTGGTAAGAGCAGCGAAGTAGTTTCCAAACTGAAAACTTTTACGGCGACAGAAATGCGTTACGGTGGGCCGCGTCGCGGAAGGCCTCGGTGCCGCCCTGGCGGGTGGTGGAGAGCGCTCCGGTGAGATTGCCGAAGCGGAGGCAGTCTTCGAGAGAGGCGCCGCGAATATATTGATGCAGGAAGCCGGCGTCGAAACTGTCGCCGGCGCCGATGGTGTCCACGGGTTCAATTTTTGGCGACGTGTCTGTAAAGAGTTTCCCGCCGCGGTTTGCGATCGCGCCTTTTTCTCCACGCTTCATCACTACTAAAGGGACACTTTCGGCTAGCGACGCAAGAGCTTCGCCCGGATCCTCACGGCGCGCGAGGCGGCGGGCTTCGCTTTCGTTGGGCAGGAGCACATCCACAAATTTGAGTACGTCGAGGACATCGCGATCCCAACGGCTTTCAGGGTCGTCGTTGGTGTCGAGAGACGTTGTGAGTCTGGCTTGCTTGGCGAGGCGAAAGAGTTCCGCGACTCGAGGACGCAACGCGCGCTGAAGGAAAAATGATGAGAGATGCAAATGGCGCGCGGTAAAGATGTGATCGAGGTCGAGATCCTCGAAACGCATTTCGGCCATGACGCCGGGGTAAGTGAGGATGTAACGCCTTTGCGGCCGCGGAAGGATGACGGTGAGGCCGGTCTGTTTACCTGGAAATTTGCGGACGGCGGAAACGTCCGCGCCACTTTCGGCCAGGCGCGAAAGGCAGAGTTCACCGAAGGGATCTTGGCCGATGGCAGAGTTAAAGCCGACGCTATTGCCGAGTAGCGCGAAATTGTGAGCGAAGATGGCGGAGGAACTGCCAAGCGTGAGGCGAAGATCGGAGGCGAGATGTTCGCGGTCGAGTTCGAATTCGGCGGGAAGACCGTAGAGGACGAGATCGAGATTTAGCTCGCCAACGACACTGAGATCGAACTTGGGCGGCGCGGTCATAGGCGGCTCGGTTAATCCTATCGCACTAATCAGGCAACACTAATCGAGGATGACGACGCGGCTGAGATTTTTGGGTTCGTCCGGATTGAGACCTTTTTTCACGCCGGTGTGAAAGCCGAGAAGCTGCGCGGAAACGATGAACGGAGCGAGAAGGGCAAGTTCGGCCGCATGGGCCTCCAGTTCGAAGAGAAGATCGGCCGAGCGGCGAACGGATTCGGGCGCGCGATTGCAGACGGCGATGATAGTGCCGCCGAGTTCCTTCATTTCCACAAGAACTTCACTTTCGGCTTCCATGCCGGATTCGCTCAGAAAAAACGTGAGGCAGGTTTGCGGGGCGACAACGGACTTCGGGCCGTGGCGAAATTCGAGCGTGTGATACGGCTGCGCGTAGGAGCAGGACATTTCCGTCATTTTCAGGGCGCCTTCGCGCGCGATGGGATAAAACGGACCCTGCGCGAGATAGATGTAGTCCGCGAATTCGTGATTGGCGACGAAAGATTCGACGCGTTCATTGAACGACTGGATGCGCGAAGAGAGCGCGGAGGCGATGGACTCGAGGGAAGAAGAAAGAGACGGTGTGGCAGCTTGCGAGGCGGCGATTTGGAGAAGCGCGATGAGCATGGAGGTGAACGAACGCGTCATGACCATACTTTTTTCGTCAGCCGTGGGAAGAGCGATGGTGAGCTGGCAGGCTTTGGCGAGATCGGAATCGTTCGCGCAGGTAACGCCGAGCGTGGGCAGATTGTATTTGCGCGAGAGGAGTTCGGCGGCGCGAACGGTTTCGGAAGTGCGGCCAGAGCGTGAGATAGCGATAACTTGCAAGCCCTCCGCATCGAGTTGCGAGAGGCGCGGAAAAAGGAGCAGCTCCGATGCGGGAAGAGCGCGAGCACGCTGGCCGGTGAGAAGCGTCCAGGAAGCGGCGGCGGCCTCCGCGAGATAAAAACTCGTGCCACAGCCGGTGAAAAGCCATTCCTTGCGGGAAGGGGCGTTGGCAATGGCGGTTTGGAAGGCGGCGTTGCCGGAAAGTTCGCGCTGGGAAGCGCGCCAGATTTCGGGCTGAGAAAGAATTTCCGCAAGCGTGTGCAGGCTGCGGACTGGAGAACCGGAAGCAGGCATTTGGTGTCCTCGACTGCGAAAAATTCGAAAAAAAGTGATTCTTCGCCTATTTACGTTTCCTTACGAATTAGTTCTTTTAACTTCGCTTCTACTACTCTGCCATACGCGGGAAATTGCTGCAAGACGCTGCTATGGTCCGGACGTAAGTGTCTCCACGCGAATCTGGCTTTGGAACTTTTGAATGTCCTCGCGTCGCGCGGCGCCGGGAGAATTCGCGACGCAATTTGCTGCAGCGCAAGCAGCGGCAAGGGCAAGCGTTTTCAGGGCGGAGAGGCCCAGAGCGATTCCCATCGCGAAACCAGCAAGAGCGGCGTCACCGCAGCCAACGGTGGAGCGTGGCTGAAGTTTAAGAGCGGGGGCAAAAAGGACAGGGGCGTTTTTCGCGGCGCAAAAGAGCAAACCGTCCGCGCCGAGGCTTAGCGCGGCGCTGCGTGCTCCGAGAGAAAGAAGTTGTGAGACGGCGCGGGCGGCGGATTCTGTGGAATTGATTGGCGAACCGAGGAGAGTAGCGGCTTCGTCGCGATTCGGTTTCACGAAGTCGGGCGCGGCGGCAAGAGCGAGTCGCAGCAGATCGCCGCTGGTATCGAGAAACGTGCGGCAACGGGAGGCGCGCGCGGCGGTGATCAGGCGCGCGTAAAGGTCCGGTAGCGCGCCGTCGGGCAGACTGCCGGAAAAGATTACGTTGCCTAATTCCTTTCCCTGTTCGAAGAGACCCTTGCAGGCGCGTTCGAAGGTTGTGAGTTCATCGTAGGTGGGAGCGGCGCCGGGTTCGCGAATTTCGGTGACCTTGCCCGTGTCGTCGATAATTTCGAGATTGGTGCGGGTTTCCGCGTGCATGGCGCAGGGATGCGGCTCGATTTTGAGGGCGCGCAGGCCGGAGACGAGCTGCTCGCCGGTAGCGCCGCCGCATAGGCCAATCCAACGTGTGGTGTCGCCGAGCGTGCGCAGAACCATGGCTACGTGCGTGGATTTGCCGCCCGGAAAACTCTGCACGGTGCGCGCACGGTGAATTTCGCCGGGAACGAGCGCCGGCAACGTGAGGCGCTTGTCTATCGCGGGATTCGGGCTGACGCAGAGGAACATGGTCGCGGCGGGCTAGCCTTTTCCCCCTGCAGCGGCGGCAAATTTTTCTTGCCAGGGATGCGCTGCGGCGAGGCGCGAGTTTACATTTTCAATGTTTTTGACGCCTTGCTGACTCAGCCAGTCGTCGAGCGCGGCTGCACCGTGCTGCACGAAAACGGACACGCCGTTTTGCCAGGTGGCGCGTCCACAAAGGACGCCCGAAAACGCGGAGCCGGATTCAGAAGCAAGCGCAAGCGCGGCGGCAAACGTTTCGTTCGAAACGCCTTCGGAAAGATAGATGAAGGGGAGCGACGAGGCATCGGACGCACGACGGAAATAAGCGGCGGCCTGCGAACGCGAATAGATTGCTTGCGAAGAAGGAAGCGCGGGCGAGTCAACGTAATTCATGTTCACAGGAACGCCGACTTTAAGGACGTCGGCCGCGTAACGTGGTTTGCAAAATTCTTCTACGGAGCGAGTGACAACGTCGGGCTTGATGCGCGCAAAGTCGGGGCTTTTCTCGTCCATGTCGTCGTGATAGCTGACGAGTTCGAGGAAGAACGGGATGTCTGCTACAAGACATTCGGCGCCGACGCGTTCGACCCACGCGTATTTCTTGGCATTGATTTCTATGGCGCTGAAGGGCGAGTAGTAAAGAAGGACTTTGACGGCATCTGCGCCGGCTTGCTGGAGGCGCTCAACGGAAAAACCATCGAGAAGAGATGGGAGACGGCCGGGGATGGATTTGTCATAGCCGGTTTTTTCGTAAGCGAGGAGCAGGCCAGAGTTTTTGTGGCGCTGGGACGCGGCGCGAAGACCGTATTCGGGGTCGAGAAGAATGGCGCTGGCGTATGGCGTTAGAACTCGGCTGACGTGAGACTTGAATTCGGCGAGGAGATCGGCGGAGATTCCTTCCGCAGGACGGCCTAAGGCCCTTGCGAAGAGTTTTCGGAGGGCGCTGCGCTGGTCAATCGCGAGGGCAGCGATGATGCCGCGCTCTGTGGAGAGCGCATCGAGGCCTTTTTGTTTGCCGGGCGAAAGCTTCAAGTGGTTCTCCACGAAGTCAACGGGCGCGAAACAAAGAGTTTACTTGGAGTCATTGAGCCAGACCACCGCGCCGCGATCAAACGGCGGCAGATGAAAGATGAGTTTATCGCCGGAGCGCTCACCGGTGAGGATTTGTTCTGCGCCAAGAAACGGAAGAAAGGAAAGAGTTGCGTTTGCATTAGCGGCGATGGTGATGCGCGCAGAAGTTTCTGGCGTGGGCTTCACATTGTGATGCGGAACGATTCCGGCGTCTATAACGGCGGTGGCGGCGATGTTTGTCGCGTCATCCGTGACAATTACTTTTGCACCGGAAACAACCCCGCCGGACGAATCGGTGACGGTGCCTGTCAGCTGCGCGGTGGAGTTAGCCTGCGCAAAGAGAATTACAGGCCCGAGAAGAGTCAGCAGGCTAGAAAGAATGCTGCGGGATGGCGACCACATAAACGCCTCCAAGGACAAGAATGACGACCCCGAAAAGAACAGTTGCAGTAACTTACGATTTTCTTCTTTTACTTACTATTTATTTCTAAGTCAAGCAAAGAGATTTCGAGCGAAAGAAGGTTGAAGAGAAGAAAATTCAGACCAGAGTGACTTCGACTTCGGCTTCGCGCAAGGCTTTCAAATCGTGGCGGGGAATGGCGCGGTCGGTGATCGTTTCGTGTACGGAAGATACCGGCATGATGAGCGAAAGACTGCGGCGGCCAAATTTGGAAGAGTCGCAAACGACAATCGTGCGGCGTGCGGCTTCCGACATGGCCCGATTGACGCGCGCTTCGAGCTGATTGGGAGTCGTGAGGCCGTAGCCGACGTCGAAACCATCCACGGCGAGGAAGAGCATATCCGCGCTGAGCTTGCGAAGCGATTCCTCCGCGAGCGGGCCGACAAGAGAGAAAGAATTTTTGCGAAGCGTGCCGCCGGTGAGAATCACCTCTACAGTGCTGCCTTCCAGCTCAGCAGCGATATTTGTAGCGTTAGTGATGATAGTGAGACTGCGAATCTGACGGCAGCCGCGCGCGATCGCGGTGGTCGTGGTGCCAGAGTCCAGAATAATCACCTGGCCCGGGTGAATCATGCGAACTGCCGCGGCGGCGATGCGCAGTTTTTCCTGTTTGTGCAGGCGTTCCTTTTCCTGAAGAGTTTGGTCCTGAAGAGCGCCGGTGCGGATGGGAAGCGCGCCGCCATGCGTGCGCTCCAGCAGACCCTGGTGATGAAGCGATTCGAGATCCTTGCGAATGGTGATCAGCGAAGTACGAAAGCGTTTGGAGAGGTCGCGAACGAGGACGCGCCCATCGTTGCGCAGAAGTTCCAGGATTTCGCGGCGGCGTTCCTCGCTGAGCATGAAAATTCTCCAAAAGTGGCGGAGGTTTCGTTTTGTTTCCTTTGACTCTGGCAGATTTTCGCTTTTTTCACAAGCGAAAGGGCAATCACGGATGCGCCAATTGTGCAGAGTGCGCGACTAGTCTTTGATCTCAACTTTTTGCTTCGTGGCTTCGCCCAATGCACGAAGGTAGCCGTCTATCGTCCCGGTGTGGCCAAGAACAAACGACACAAAGCGGAAAACCGGATTGTAGACTTCCCCGTTTTCCGTAATGCGAACGACGGTCATTTCACCATTGGACTGAACTGAAAAAGTCCAGGAGCCCGAGTAAGGCAGGTTCTGAGTAGCGATACGGCGCGTTATGGATGTGGGAGGGACGCGATCTTGCAACTCGTAGGTAACGATCTCGTGATTCTTTGTGGTTTCGCGCATCAACTCTCGACCTCCGGAATCCGGAACCGTTTCACAACTAAGCACGTCCGGCCGCCAATTCTGCGGACCAGAAATCAGAGAAAACAGTTGTTCGGGAGTAGCGCGATACGAAGCGCTGCGCGATGCAACGTGGCTCTTGGGCAGCAAGGAACCAATCACGACCACGCCAAGGCATACGAGCAAAATTCCACCAACGACAATCAGTAGAATCTTCATTTGTCATGAGCTCTCTTTCTCCGCTGCAAAAGAATTCTTGCGCCCCTCGCGAGGCGCTCTATTCCCTGCAACGCAGTTTCTAATTCATTCGCAGGTATCAAACGGAATATCTGTTTGAGCAGATCTGGATCAAGAACCGTGTTCTGTTCCTTGATGCGCGTTCCCGCCCGAGTCAAAGTCAAACCGACACTCCGCGCATCCTTCTGATTTCGCTTTCTTGTGATGTATCCATCGCGCACCAATCGCGCCACGGTAATGCTCATCGTGGAACGGCTTACGCCCATGTGCTCCGCCAGCTTCGAAAGAGTCATCGGGCGTGTTGCGTCCAAGTGATCGAGAATGCTTGCTTGGTGTGCCGTGACGGCATTCCCTCGCTCATCGTCGCGTACATGTTGACGATGGCAAGCGAGATAGATTGCCGGATAGGCATCCAAGAGACGTCTGGTTTGCGTGTCCATTGTGTGCACCATAGGCGGGAAGGTGGAACACATAGTTTGATATGTCAAACAAAATTTCTTGCCGCTTCGCCAGGATCACCTGGGGTCGGCCGTTCGGCCTGTCTTGCAGACCTGCCGGAGATGTAGTACATTAATCTCATGAAGACTCTCACGGTACGATTGCCCGAGCCACTGGTTGCGGACATCGAGGAAGAATCCCGGGGCCGGAAGATCTCGAAGTCCGATGTAGTGCGCGAACGGCTCCAGCTCGCCCCCCGCCTGCGCCGGCGGAGCATTGCCTCGTTCAATGCTATTGCCGATCTCGTCGGATCGGTTGACGGATTACCGACCGACCTAACTGGGCGCAAGAAGGCGTATTTGCGAGCCACGGGCTATGGCCAGAAACGTTCTCGCTGACGCGGGCTTTGTGGTGGCGCTGCTTAGCAACCGCGACGCTCACCACGAATGGGCCGTGACTCAAGCCCACGATTTGCATCCGCCTTGGTCAACATGCGAAGCAGCTTTGTCCGAGGCGTACCACCTTCTCGGAGAGCGCGGCGCACCGAGCCTCGGTCAATTGCTTCGCCGCCGTGCGGTGGTCGTCGCCTTCGAACTTTCTCAGAACATAGAGCCAGTTACCAAACTGATCGAGAAATACTCCGACGTTCCCATGAGCCTCGCCGATGCTTGCCTCGTTCGCATGACCGAAACGCTTGCCGACCCCATCATCCTGACGACCGACGAGGATTTCCGAGTTTACCGTCGCCACAGTCGACAAGTGGTTCCTTGTGTGACGCCCGAATGATGGCCAAGCACGATAGGTCATCCGGCGCTCGCTGGTAGAAACACGCGCAAGCGCCAAGTTGCTTCAAGAATTAACGATCACATGATCCGAAAGGCACCCGAGACCCCGCCCTGCAGTCTAATTTCCGCATCGGCCCTCATCGCATTTCACCCATTGGTCCGTTCCAGGTTGTACATCGTAATTCCGTAGGAGAACGCAAAGGCGAAATTCAAAGAGAGTAGAATCTCATAGGAGGCCCGAATGTGGTCATTATTCAGAGATGGAGTTCTGCTCCTGCGGCAGATAGTCAAACCACCCAAAACGGTGTTCATGCGGACCGTAAATGCTTTAGAATCAGGGTTGGCAGCGCGCCCGTAGCTCAGTTGGATAGAGCATCTGCCTTCTAAGCAGAGGGTCGCGTGTTCGAGTCACGCCGGGCGCGCCACTTTCACTTAGGCCTTTTCTTCTCAATGAATTTCAAGCGATTTCTAACTTCTCCCAGGTGAGTTGTCGGGCGAAGGCGGCCAAGTCGTCGGCAGGCTTCCGTACAAGCGAATGTAATACCAATCAAATCCCCAGGTCTTTTCTCCGGCCATATTCCCTGTATAGGATTTCTCGTCCGTTCTAATCTCACTGTGGCAATCGAAAGAGAAATGGGCATCGGCAGACTGGTGTCCATATGACGACTCGATGTTCACCTTGTCCACGTTCATTTTGACTTGCAGGCTTACCTCTTTGATTCCTTCTTGCTGAATCCCGTGCTTGTCTAGTTGCGCATTCAGCCAATCTTTGTAGTCGTGACAAGTCCTTAGAGCGGGGATTGGTCTGCCATTGAGGCTGCATTCCCCAGTTAGAATATTTGCCCTATACATTCCCGAGCCGTGATGAGCAAACGAGGCCAAATCGTACCCCGAGGGTAGATCGATCGTTCGCTGACAGAACAGGTTTGCAAAATCTTGAAGGACTTTGCGACGCATCGTTTGGCCCGCGCCTAGCAAAACCGTGAAATCACGAATCAGTGAACTGGCCTCTAACGGTAAACCAGCGACATTGGCACTCTTTGCTGAGCGAAGAAAGAGGAATGAAAGCAAGTACAGCGCCGCCGCGAGAATGACCAGAGAGCGGATTCCCGTCCACAACGATGCTGACTCCATCGGCCTGATCGCTTGTCTCTATACTTTCACGTTTTATCGAGAAACGCCCACGAGCGGCTGGAGGCACACACTCCGGCGTTGGACCGCTTCGTTTGATTTCACACTGGATACCCTCGGAGGCTTTAGCTACACAGGACTGGTCTTCGTCAGTATTCTCGGCAAAAGCGTTAGACAGAAGGCGATTTGGAAATCGAGACGTCCGAGATTCTCTCTCAAGCATTCGCTCCGGAATATTCAGTTGAAAATTCGTGCCGGGCAGGCCGAGGTAATGTACCTCAGATTTATTGTGCGAACTGGAGTGCCGAATTCGGAAAACTGGTCGGTCAGCGAGCATGCGCAACGTAATACAAGTTTTTCCAATATGGGAGGAGCTTCCTTTAATTTCACAAACGGTGGGAGTAGTCTGTAGCGAGAAGGAGTTTCTTCGTGGATGTGAAGAGCCACTGGGAAAGCGTCTATGCGGGCAAACCGCCCGAAGCGGTCAGTTGGTATCGCGCCCACCTGGAGATGTCTCTTGCGCTGATCGAGCGCGCAGCCGATGTTCGTTCTGCGTCCATCATTGACATCGGCGGCGGCGAATCCACGCTCGTTGACGATCTATTGATTCGAGGCTGCAAGAATATCACTGTGCTGGATGTTTCGGAGACCGCGATTAACGTTACGAAAAGGCGTTTGGGCGCGGCGGCCGATCAAGTGCACTGGATGGCCGCGAACATCGCCGATGCCGAGCTGACCCCGCAGGCCTACGATGTGTGGCACGACCGCGCCGTATTTCATTTTCTTACCACAAGAGAGCAACGCGCCCTGTACGTTCGTCAGGTCGCCCATGCTGTCAATCAGGGCGGACACGTGATCGTTGGCACGTTCGGCCCGGAAGGGCCGATGGAATGCAGCGGACTAGAAGTGATGCGCTATGACGCCAAATCACTTCACGGCGAATTTGGCGCGAGCTTTCGCTTGGTGGAGAGTTCCAAGGAGTTGCATCAAACGCCGTTTGGAACCACGCAGCAATTCCTTTACTGCTACTGCCGCATCGAATAAAACCGCCGCGCGTTACTTCGGCTGGGGCACAATTCGCAAATAAGGACGCGGCGATTTCCAGCCGTCCGGATATTTTTGCTTGGCTTCATCTTCCGAAACGCTCGGCAAAATAATCACGTCGTCGCCCTGTTTCCAATTTACCGGCGTCGCTACTTTGTGCTTCGCGGTGAGTTGCATGGAGTCCACCACGCGCAGCACTTCGTCAAAGTTGCGCCCCGTGCTCATTGGATAGCTCAGCATCAGCTTGATTTTTTTGTCGGGTCCTACTACAAAAACCGTGCGCACCGTGGCATTGTCCGCAGCCGTGCGGCCGCTGCAAGTGTCTCCCGCCTCCGCCGGCAGCATCCCGTACAGTTTTGCGATTTTCAGCTCCGGATCGCCAATCATCGGAAAATCCACTTTGTGTCCCTGTGTCTCTTCAATGTCCACGGCCCACTTGCTGTGGCTGCTGACCGGGTCCACGCTCAATCCAATGATTTTGCAATTGCGCTTTTGAAATTCCGGCTTAAGACCGGCCATATAACCAAGTTCCGTCGTACACACCGGCGTGAAGTCTTTCGGATGCGAAAACAAAATCGCCCAGCCATTGCCAATCCATTCGTGAAAGTTAATCGTTCCCTGTGAAGTCTCCGCCGTAAAGTTCGGCGCTTCGTCATTGATGCGCAACATCGGTGATCTCCTAAAATTCGCTTTCTTGCCATTAGATGTCTCTAACGGCTTTTTCGGTAGTCACAAAGTGTACCAAGCAGAGCTACCAATTGTGCATCGTGCCATCTAGCTTCCGGTTCACCGGCAAATACGCCCGCTGATAGGGATATTTCCCCGCAAGTGTTTCATCAATATCCACGCCGAGGCCTGGTTTATCCCCAGGATGCATCGTTCCATCTCTGAACGTGTAGCTATGCGGGAACACGCGGTCCGTTTCATCGGTATGCCGCATGTATTCCTGAATACCGAAATTGTGCACGCTCAAATCAAAATGCAGCGCCGCGGCCATGCATACGGGACTCAAATCTGTCGCCCCGTGCGAGCCTGTGCGAACGTGGTATAACTCCGCAAGGTTAGCGATTTTGCGAAGATGCGAAATCCCGCCGGCATGAACTACCGTCGTCCGAATGTAGTCAATCAACTGCTCTTGAATTAATTGCTGGCAATCGAAGATTGTGTTGAACACTTCGCCCACGGCAAGCGGTGTGGTCGTGTGTTGGCGAATCAGGCGGAAGCTTTCCTGGAATTCCGCTGGAACAGGATCTTCCAACCAGAAGAGATGGTGGGGTTCCAACTCCTTTCCGAGCCGGCCAGCCTCAATGGGCGTCAGGCGGTGATGCGCATCGTGAAGCAAATGCACGTCCGGCCCAAATTCCTGTCGCAAGCGCGCAAAAAGCTGTGGAGCAAAATTTAGATAAAGCTCCGTGCTCCACACATTTTCCATCGGCACATCTTTTTCCGCTGGTTCGTAGTGCATGCTGCCGCGGCCCACACCGTACGTACTTTTCAGTCCGGGGATTCCGCTTTGCGCGCGAATCGCCTTGTAACCAAGCGACAGATAATGCGAAACCGCTTTGACGGTGTCTTCAATGTCCGCGCCGCTTGCATGGCCGTAAACGAGAACGGATTCGCGCGATGCGCCGCCGAGAAGTTGATACACAGGAGCATTCAGCGCCTTGCCTTTGATGTCCCACAACGCCGTATCCACAGCGGCGATCGCTGACATGGCGACTGGACCGCGGCGCCAGTACGCGCCCTTATAAAGGTATTGCCAGACATCTTCGACTCGTCGCGCGTCGCGTCCGATCAGAATAGGAATCACATGCTCCATCAAATAGCTGGCAACGGCGAGTTCGCGTCCATTCAAAGTAGCGTCGCCGAGCCCGTAAATTCCATCTTCGGTTGTGATTTTCAGGGTGACAAAATTTCTTCCCGGGCTGCATACGATCACGTTCGCGTCGGTGATTCGCATTGCTAAATTGCTCCTTCACTGCTATAGAATCGTGACGCTTTCGAACAAACGAGAGGAGCGAAAAACAGTTGGGGCATCCTCGTCTTGATTTGAAAAATAAAACGGCGCTGGTGATTGGCGGCACGAGCGGCATCGGCCTTGAAATCGCCAAAGGTCTTGCGCAGGCCGGAGCGGATGTTGTCGCAACGGGAAGGCGGATGGACCTTGCGCACGCGGCAGCGAAGGAAATCAAGACACTCGGTAGGCGTTCTCTTGAAATCGCTTGCGATGTCACTGACGAATCCACAATCAAGAATTTGTTGAAGGCGGCTTGCAACGAATTCGGCAGCGTGCAAATTCTGGTGAATTGCGCCGGGCGAACGAAGCGCACTCCCACCATCGAAATTTCCGACGCTGAGTGGAACGGCATTATGGAAACGAATCTCACCGGAACACTCCGGGCGTGCCGCGTCATCGGCCGTCACATGATCGAACGCGGCTATGGACGCATCATTAATATTGCGTCGCTGTCTTCGTTCGTCGCGCTGTATGAAGTAGCTGCCTACTCGGCGAGCAAAGCCGCTGTCGCCTCGCTCACCAAATCGCTCGCCATTGAGTGGGCCGGCAAAGGCGTTTGCGTTAACGCCATTGCGCCTGGAGTCTTTCGCACCGAACTCAACGCCACGCTGCTCGACGGCACCGAACGTGGCAAGGAATTTCTCGTTCGCACGCCCATGGGTCGCTTCGGAAAACTCGACGAACTCGCTGGTGCCGCAGTTTTTCTCGCGTCGGACGCGGCAAGTTTCGTCACCGGCCACGTGCTCGCCGTGGACGGCGGCTTCCTCGCCAGCGGCGTCAATCACTGAGTCGTATATCCTCATTGAGACCAATAATGCCCCACGTTCGGACAGATACTGAAGCCCGAAATAATCTTGCAGCGGTATTTTCCGAAAAATTTGGCGGCACTCCCCGCGTATTTCGCGCTCCGGGCCGCGTGAATCTGATTGGCGAGCATACCGACTACAATGACGGCTTCGCTCTCCCCGCCGCGATTGACCGCTACACCTGGGTTGCCGTCGGCCCGCGCAACGACTCGACACTGCTCGTCTTTTCCGAAAACTTGAAGCAAGCCGCGGAGATTAATTTGCATGAGAAAAATCCCGTCGCCAAAAATCAGTGGTCGGACTATGTGCAAGCTGTTGCAGTCATGCTGCAAACATCAGGGATAGAGTTGCGCGGCGCCAATCTTCTGATTCACAGCAACGTACCGAGTGGTTCCGGACTCAGTTCCTCGGCTGCTCTCGAAGTTTCGGTCGGCAGGGCCTTGCTTGCTGTTGCGAATCGTGAAATCAGCCCGCTCGAACTGGCTGAGCTCTGCCAGCGCGCCGAAAATGACTTCGTCGGCGCTCGCTGCGGAATCATGGATCAGTTCGCCGCCTGTTTCGGCCGTGCCGGTCACGCCATTCTTTTGGATTGCCGCTCGCTCGAAGGGACCGCCTTGGCCCTTCCCGCAAATGTCAGCATTGTTATTTGCAACACCATGGTGAAGCACGAACATTCCGGAGGAGAGTACAATACCCGCCGCTCGCAATGCGAAGAAGGAGTGCGGCTCCTCAAGAAGTGGAATCCACACGTAACCTCTCTAAGAGACGTCTCGCTCAGCGAACTCGAAGCGCATCGCTCGGACTTGCCGGAAGTGGTCTATCGTCGCTGCCGCCACGTCATCAGCGAAAACGCTCGCGTGCTGGATACTGTTAAAGCTCTGCGTGACAAGAATCTCGCCGCAATCGGCGCCCTCATGGCGGAATCACATCGCAGCCTGCGCGACGATTTTGAAGTCAGTTGCCGCGAACTCGATGTCATGGTGGATTTGGGACGGAAATGCAAAGGTATCATCGGAGCGCGCATGACCGGAGGCGGTTTTGGCGGTTGCACCATCAACTTAGTGGAAACCGCGCAAGTCGAAGCGTTCCGCAAATCGATGAGCGCTGGTTACACACAAGCGACCGCCAAAACGACGGAAATTTACGTTTCCTCCGCAGGAGAAGGCGCGAGCGAAGTTTCGTGAAACAATCGTAAGCCTCTGCGAACAAACATGACCGACCTCGACCTCACGAAACATCCTCATCGCCGGTTCAATCCCCTTCTCCGTGAGTGGGTTCTTGTTTCTCCACATCGCACGGATCGCCCGTGGCAAGGCCAAGTCGAAACGTCGTCAGCGCCAACCACGCTGAAATACGATCCATCTTGCTACATGTGCCCGGGCAACAAACGCTCCACTGGCGCAGTGAATCCTGGCTACAAAAATGTCTTCATCTTCGACAACGACTTCCCTGCTCTTCTGTCGGACACTCCTTCCGCGAGTTCCAATGTAAAAAATATTCTCCTCGCGCAATCCGAAACTGGTATCTGCCGAGTCCTGTGTTTTTCACCGCGCCACGATTTAACTCTCTCCCAAATGAACGTCGCCGATATCCGCCTCGTCGTGGACGCTTGGGTCGCGGAATATCAGAACCTTGCCGCGCGCGAAGAAGTTGGCTACGTCCAAATTTTTGAAAATCGCGGCGCAATCATGGGTGCAAGTAATCCTCATCCACATTGTCAGATTTGGGCCAGCGCAAACGTGCCGCATCTCGTTGCCTCGGAACAGGAATCACAACTCGCGCACAAGAAAGCAAACGGCTCCTGTTTGCTCTGCGATTACGCCGCGCTCGAACGCCAGCAAAAGGAACGTGTCGTCGTAGAAAACGATCATTTTCTCGCCGTGGTTCCCTTCTGGGCGGTCTGGCCGTTTGAAACGATGATCGTTTCTCTTCGCCACTTCGGCGCAATGCCTGGCTTGACGAACGACGAGCGCGGTGCACTCAGCGAAATTCTCCAGCGCATCACTTCCCGCTACGACAATCTGTTCCAGTCACCGTTTCCGTATTCGATGGGATTCCATCAACAGCCCTCAGATCGCTCGCCGCATGAAGAGTGGCATTTCCACGCGCACTTTTTTCCGCCGCTGCTTCGCTCCGCTACCGTGCGCAAATTCATGGTCGGCTATGAGTTGCTCGCAACGCCGCAACGGGATATCACCCCGGAAATCGCTGCCGAACGTTTGCGCGCGGCGACGGATCGTTCTTGGCGCACGCGATGACTTTTTGTTCGCGGCGCAAAGACCGCGCTAAAGTAGTCGCGCAAGAAACTGAGGAGGCATTTCGCATGGCAACTCTTCTCCGGTCGTTGCTCACCATCTTGTTTTTCACAATAATCTGCGCCGCAAATCTTCCCGTGGTGTCAGCGGAACCGCCGAAATCCCTGCTCATTTATATCGTTGACGTCGAAGGCGGCCAGGCTACGCTCTTCGTCACGCCGGCCGGAGAATCCCTGCTCATCGACACGGGTTGGGATGGATTCCAGGGCCGTGACGCTGACCGGATCGCCGCCGCCGCAAAAGACGCCGGCATTTCAAGAATCGATTACGTTCTGATTACGCATTATCACAGCGACCATGTCGGTGGCGCGCCACAACTCGCCGCACGTATTCCCATCGGCTCATTCATAGATCACGGCGACAACTCGGAAACGAATAACGAACCAACCATGGTCGGCTGGCGCGCCTATCAAAAACTTCTTGCCGATGGAAAATATAAACGCCTCTCGGTCAAGCCTGGCGACAAGCTGCCAATTCACGGCGCGGAATTTACTATCGTCAACGGCGGCGGAAAAGTTCTCGATAAGCCGCTCGCCGGCGCTGGGCACGAAAATGCAAATTGCAAACCGACGGCTCAGCCTCCTGCGGATCACACTGAAAACGAATTCTCGCTTGGGCTTGTGATGAACTTTGGTGAACTGCGGCTCGTGGATTTGGGCGATCTGCCGTGGGCCAAGGAATTGGAATTGATGTGCCCTGTGAACAAGCTAGGCAAAGCGGACATCTACATCGCAACTCATCACGGGTTTGATTTCAGCGGAAGCCAGGCGCTCGTGCACGGAATCGCGGCGCGCGTGGCCATCATGGAAAACGGTGCAAAAAAAGGCGGCAGTCCCTCCGCGTGGGACATTGTCCATAGCTCGCCGGGGCTGGTGTCTTTGTATCAATTGCACTGGTCAGAAGAAGGCGGCGCGGCGCGCAATTCCGGCCCGGAATTCCTGGCCAATCTGGACGGACCCGACGCGGGCCATTTCTTCAAGCTCACCGCGCATGCGGATGGTAGCTTTGATGTTCTGAACTCCAGAACCGGCAAGACCGAGCATTACGCTCCTCACAAGTAATAAGACTTTGCGGACCTCGCGTCAGTAATTCTTGCAACTTTTTTGAGGTTCGCTCCATCTGACTGTACTATGCCAGTCAGACAGAGCAGATCCCGTTTTGCCAGGCCGACAGCATGAGTTCACGCGAGCACGCGTTTGTAGTTGGAGGAGGTCCGGCAGGCCTTGTGGCAGCAATTGCGCTGCGGCGCAAGGGCCTGCGTGTGACTGTAGCCGATGGAGGAGATGCGCCCGGCGATAAAGCCTGCGGCGAAGGAATTCTCCCCACAGGGCTGTCCGCGCTCGAACGTCTGGGAATCGCATTGGATTCCGCGGAAGGCCGCGCCTTTCGCGGAATTCGTTTTGTCAACGCCCGCACCTCTGCCGATGCCGTATTCCCCTCTCGACCGGGACTAGGCATGCGGCGCATCGCACTTCATCGTCAGCTTGCCCGCGCTGCGGAACGCGCCGGCGTGGACCTGCTTTGGCACGCTCCAGCTTCACGGGTCGCAGAGCACCATGTTTTTCTCGGAAGCAAGAAATTCCAGGCGGACTGGGTTATCGGCGCGGATGGTTATCATTCTCGAGTGAGGCAGTGGGCAGGACTCGCGCCGCGAAAAAACCCATCCCTTCGGTTTGCTTATCGTCAACATTTTTCCTGCAAACCATGGACGGACTATGTCGAAGTGCATTGGGCGGCGCAAGCCCAACTTTACATCACTCCTGTTTCGGACGATGAAATTGGAATTGTTGTTCTCTCGCGAAATTCGCGCTTGCGCGTGAAAGATGCACTGCAATTGTTTCCCAGGGTCGCTGAAAAACTGAGAGCATGCGAAACCACTACCGCTGAGCGCGGCGCCGCAACAGGAAACCTCATGCTTCGTGCGGTACACGTGGGGCAAGTGGCTCTTCTCGGAGACGCATCAGGTAGCGTGGACGCCATTGCAGGCGAAGGGCTGAGCCTCGCTTTTCAACAAGCGGAAGCGCTGGCCGACTCGATCGCGCAGGGGAACCTCGCGCATTACGAGGCCGCGCATTCGCGCCTCCGTCGCAGGCCTCTATGGGTGGCGCGGCAGTTGTTATTTCTCGAGAATTACGCGTGGCTGGAAAAACGTGTGCTGCGAGCTTTTGCCTCCGATAGGAAACTCTTCCAACGCATGCTCGCTGTGCATCTCGGCCACGCCTCGACTTTTTCTTCCGCAACTGCCGGCGCGTGGCTCGGCTGGCGGTTGCTGGCTGCATAGTTCTTCTTACCGTTCCAAAAATTCCCGCAACAGCATGTGAAAATGATGCACGCCGTTTTCGCGTTTGACGGAGTAACGGCCGCGGTCGTAGGTGGAGGACTTCAATCCTTTTTGCACGTTGGTGCAGAGCATGATGTCTTCCTGCTGGACTTCGTCACTAAACGCGACTGCCTTCGCAACACGTTCCTTCGAGGCCGGCGACTCGATGTCGTGGAAGAACCACTCGAAAATCGTGAGCGTCTTGTCGTGTGAGAGCGGAACGATCAGGTTGGTGGAAAGATTGTCCGGATAAATGTTCAGCATTAGATTCGGAAAGATCCAGAAGTAAAGCGCTTCTTTCAGAGTGCCGGTTCCGGGCGCGTAGGCGCGTTCGGTTGCGTCGCCGGGTTTCATCGCGCGAATCGGCGCGAATTGTTGCGAATAGTAGCGAAACGTGTCCGTACGATATTGCGCGTAATCAATTTCTTTCATCAGTCCGGGATGCGCGATGGGGATGTGGTAGCCCTCAAGATAGTTGTCAACGTACACCTTCCAGTTGCAATCAATCACGTAGTCGCGGCGCTCGGCGAGCTGCAATCCTTCAAATTGAAATCCGCCCGCTTGATTGGGAATTTCTCCGAGGTAGGTGGAGAGTGGCTCGGCGTTTGTGTCGAAATTGATGAAGATGAGATCGCCCCACGCTTCGAGACGCAGCGGAACCATTCCCATAGTGCTTCGGTCGAAAAATTCCACGCCTTCCACGTCCGGCGTTCCAATCAAGCGGCCGTCGAGCGTGTACGTCCAGCCGTGATATTGGCAGCGCATCACGTTCTTGCAGCCGCTGCCGAGAGCGATGGGGCCCGCGCGGTGGCGGCACACGTTGCTGAACGCGCGCAAAGTCCCCTGCTTGTCGCGAATAATAAGGACCGGTTCGCCGGCGACTTCGGCGGTGAAATACGTTTCCGGGTCGGCGATGGTTTTCTTAGCACCATTCGCTTCGCCGCAAGGCCGCATCGTGGTGCCGACAAGCTGCCAGGTGCTTCGAAAGATTTTTTCCTTTTCGATTTCGAGGACGGTCGGATCGGTGTAAAAGCGCGACGCCAGAGTGAACGCACATTCGATCTGTTCGTTGACGTCAAGATGGAGAGGTTTCGTAGTCGTCATGGATAGATACTCTAGCGCAAGTGGCCTCTCAAGAAGAGCCCTACGGGGCAAACCGGTTGCAGGCGACCGAGGCGTGCACTAAGGAATCGTGGGTGGGATGATGGATTTCTTTCGGCACACCTAGCGTAACCCTCAATTTTGTAAGTACGTACACGGAGTCGTAACCGACGAGATAAGGACCACGTCTCATATCCAGAAGGCTGAAGTCCCCACAGCTGGTGTCCCGGGAGGAAGTCATGAAAGCCAGCCTCGCCCTAGCAGCACTTCTCCTCACCGCAAGCATCAGTTCGGCGAATCCCAACCATGCCCGCCACAACGTGTATGTCGACGGCTGGCACAATCATTGCTACGAGCCGTCCACATACATGGAGTACAACGATGGCTTGGCGCTCGGAAAACAGCAATTGGCCGAGCAGGCTGCGCCTAAAAAGCCGCTCGGAGACATAGCGCGAACAGCAACCCACAGCCCGCACAGACACCCAGCAAGTAACGCAGGGCTACAGATGCGGTTCGACCTCCCGGCTTGAGCGGTAGGCGCGGAAGGCGAGCCAGGCGGCGCAACCGAGCATGCCGAGCCAGCCGAGGAGGCGGGTGGTGTGGCCGATTTGCCGGTCGTTTAAGAGCAGGTTCCACTGCGTGAAGAGAATTTCCCAGTCGTGATCACCGGAACCGACTAGCGGAAGAGAGAGCGTGCGAGCATCCGCCATGTATGTGCCGATGTAGAGAAAATTCTCGAAAAACCAGAAACCGCAGAAGGCAACGCCCGCGGTTTCACGTTTGTAGAAGAAATATGTGAAGCATGCTAGCGGAACGATGAGTTCAGCGAGCGTGCCGCCGAGAATCGTCATCGTGTAACCGAACGGGCTGAAGAGCGGGTGGCCGGTTTCGTGAATCATGAGATTGGTGAAGTCGAGGAAGAGAAAACCGGAGTCGTTGGCAGCGGCGTAAGTGAAAAAAAGTACGTAGAAGACGAGCCAGGAAATGCCAACGATTTTCGAAACCGGCTTCCAATCGCCGAAGTGCTCGGTGAGGGAGAACATAGGCGAAGAGTAGCAATGGAGTCGCAGGTGTGGAAGATGCGGGACCCGCCTCGTTTCCAGAAAGACGGTTGCCTAGCTTTCACGTTGAGGTCCTTCGCGCTTCTTCATGGAAGCGCTCAGGATGACAAGTCTTACTTTGATGGAAAAATCTGGGTCGGGTCTAGCCCGCAAAAAGTGGCGTCGGGCCACCGCACTCCACAATGCGGAGCCTTCAGGATGACAGCTTTGTTGGGAATGGCGGGATGATCACAAAAACGGATTCAGGGAACGCGGATTTTACTTTTTGGGCGAAGAAATTTGCGCGCAGGTTTTTCGACGAGGCGATAGGCCAAGATGGAAGCGCCAATGGCGCCAGCTAGTGAAAATGCGACGCGTACGGACCAAGGAAAATGAGGAAAAGAATCGAAGGTTCTGGTAATCACGAGCGAATGCAATAGATAGAGGCTGTAGCTTGCGTCACCGAGCAAAACCAGCCACGGAACTGACAGTAAAGAAGTCCACCTTGGTTGCAGCGCGGCTCCATAAATAATCGCGGCGAAAGCGGGAGAGAGCAATCCGGCGGACATGACTGGATTGGGAATTTGCGCGGCGAACAGGATGACGCAGGCTACGGCAAGCAATCCGCCGAGGATGAGGGGAGTGCCAAACGATTTCTTGACAGCTCCAGAGAGGAAAAGGCGTCCCGCCAAGACGCCGACGGCAAATTCCGGCAAACGAACGAGCGGATTGAAACTGAGAATATTTTTCCAGAAGAGGGTGGTCTCGCCCGAATTAATCTTGTCGAGGCCGTCCGGGTGGAAATGAATATAACTGAACGAGAGCGAAAGGCTGATCAACCAGAAGCCGATAAGGCAGAGCGCCAGCTTTTTCTTTAAAAATTTCGCGCTTCCAAGCAAAAGAAGCGGAAAAACAAAATAGAAGAAAGCTTCGACCGATAGACTCCAGCAGACGGAATTCCAGGTCAAAGCGGCTTGCGGAACCCAGGACTGCAGTAGACTCAGCGTCAGAAGGCACGCAGCGAGGAGATGCTGTTTGCTCCAAGCGTAGAAGGGAAGATCGAGCTGGCGAACGGCAAAGAAGAAAAACGGTGCGGCGACGATCAGAGAAAGAAGATAGGCAGGGTAAATCCTGGCGAAGCGCGCCCACCAAAATTTTAGAACATTCAGTTCGGGACCCTCATACGTGTACACGAGAATGAATCCGGAAAGCACAAAGAAGAAGTTCACTCCCACATACCCGATGCTGGCGAAATTTTGATACCACCAGGGGCCGCCGGGCAGAATTCCCACAACCCGCATGTGAAACAAGACAACATGAAGCGCCGCGAAGAAGCGCAGAGTGGTCAGCGCATGAAGTCGTGGCCGCATAAGGTCAGAGTTTTGACGTTTTGAGTGCGACTAACGTCTTACGAGGCGGAGGGCTTCGTAAGCGGCGCCGAGCTGGGGCGCGTTTTCATCGAGAATTACGGAAAGCGGCATATTTTTCAGCAGGCTCTCGAAATGCCACTTGTCCTTGAAGGCCTGGAAGAATCTACCGTCTTTCATTTTCTCCAGGATTTTGACGGCGATGCCACCGGCGACGTAAACACCGCCAAGCGCAAGGACCTTAAGCGCAAGATTGCCGGCTTCCGCGCCGTAAATGTCCGCCCACAAATCCAGCGTTTCCACGCAAACGGGGCAGGATCTGGCCAAAGCCTTTTGGGTGATTTCCGGAGCTGGATCCGCATCGGGGTCATCGAACGAAGCGTGCTTGATGGTGTTAGAGAGAAATTCGTGCAGGGTACGAAAACCGCGGCCGGAGAGAATGAGTTCCCAGCTTACCTGCGGGTAACGGCGCTTCATGAAGCGCAGCAATTCGATCTGCTGCTCGGTGCGCGGCGCGAAATCGGAGTGGCCGCCTTCTGAAGGCACAACTCGATAGCGCGAGCCGTTCCACACGAGCAACGATTCGCCGAGGCCGGTTCCCGCTGCAAGCAGCCCGCGCGTTCCGCCTGGTTCCGCGTTGCCTTGATTGAGAACACAAAATTGTTCCGGTTCCAGATATTCGATGCTGTGTCCCCACGCGCCGAGGTCGTTCAGAAGAACGATTTCAGTAACATTCAATTCCTTGGAAAGAACAGCGGCGTCAATCGTCCAAGGCAAGTTCGTCGCGCGAACACGGTTATTGATTACGGGTCCGGCAATGCCGAAGCCGGCGGCCACGATTTTTTCGCCAGCCAGATGGTCAGCTGCCTGCCGCGCAAACTCCTTCGCGATCAAATCAAATTGCGCAAAATCCTTGCTGCGAAAGCGCTGCTTGAAAACAGGCGTCAGTTTGTCGCCTTTTTCAGAAAATAGCGCCAAGTTGCATTTTGTACCGCCGACATCGCCAGCAAGGATCAACGTTGCCCCCTGAAGATACTGCCCAATATTAATACGGTTTAACTGTCCGTCTTATGGGTTGTACCACTTCCGCCCGTCGCGTTCGAGAAGGTTGTCCGATTCCTTCGGGCCCCATCTTCCAGCCGGATATTCGGGAACGGTCGCACTTTTCGCGGCGCTCCACACATCAAGGATAGGATCAACGAGCGCCCATGCTGCTTCCACGCTGTCCGCTCGGTCGAAAAGCGTCGCGTCGCCACGTACGCAATCGTTTACCAGCGTGGCGTACGCGCTACGGGTGGATTCGCCGAAACCTTCGCGGTAGCTGAAATTCATCGTAACGTTTCCGATGTTCATTTCTGTTCCCGGACGTTTCGCGCCAAACGAAACGGAAATTCCTTCGTCCGGCTGAATGTTGAGGACAAGCCGGTTCGGTTCGACTTCCTTGCCGCGAAAAACGACGTGAGGCGCACGTTTGAATTGAATCACGATTTCCGTCGTACGCTTCGCGAGGCGCTTGCCGGTCCGCAAATAAAACGGAACTCCGGCCCAGCGCCAGTTGTCAATGAGCACGCGCATCGCAACGAACGTTTCCGTGCGCGAAGTTCCGCTAACGCCGGGTTCCTGGCGATAACCGGGAAGATTCTTCCCGTTGACAGACCCGGGCGCATATTGCCCGCGAACCACGGCCTGCGCGACACCTTCGAGATCGTAAGGTCGAATGGACTGGAGCACTTTCAACTTTTCATTGCGAACAGCGGTGGCGTCAAAGGAAGCCGGGGGTTCGACGGAGCAAAGCGAAGTCAATTGCAGAACGTGGCTCTGAATCATGTCGCGCAATGCACCGGCCGTCTCGTAGAAGCCGCCGCGGCGTTCCACACCGAGCGTTTCGGCGGCGGTAATCTGAACCTGGTCCACATAGTTCCGGTTCCAAAGGGGCTCAAAGATTCCATTGCCAAAGCGCAGCACCAACAAATTTTGAACGGTGTCTTTGCCGAGGTAGTGGTCAATGCGATAGACCTGTCGTTCTTCGAAAACGCATTCCACTTTCTTATTCAGCTCTTTTGCGGTGGCAAGATCGCGGCCGAACGGCTTCTCAATGATGACGCGAACCCAGGAATTTTCGTTAGCCGGCTTAGAGAGACCCGCCTTTCCCAACTGCTCGATAATGTCTGGGTAGACTTCGGGCGGAGTGGAAAGATAAAAGAGGCGATTGCCACCGAGCTGTTTTGATGCTTCGAGTTCCGTCAGACGCTTCGCGAGGTTTGCGTAGGCTTGCGGATCACTGTAATCGCCCGCGTTGTAATGCAAATTCGAGGCGAACTCGTCCCATTCCGCCGGATCAATCGGGCCAACTTCGGAAATCCCCTTCGCCGCTTCGCCAACCGTCGCACGAAAACTGTCGTCGCTCATGGTGGTTCGCGCGAAACCTATGATCGCGTAGCGCTCGCCCAGGGAGTCGTGAACTGCGAGATCGTACATGGCGGGAATGACTTTGCGTTTCGCCAAATCGCCCGAAGCACCAAACAACACCACTGCGCACGGATCGGTCGCACCGCCGTAGGACACTCCTGAACGCACAGTTTCGGCAGACATGCTCTCTCCTTGATCAACGCGCGCAGTACAAGAACGCGCTTCCGGCAAGAAAAACTATACCTCAACCCCTAGATTTCCCAGGTCAGTCTTCAACTGGTCTGGGTTCTGAAAGTGAATGGTGTGAAACCCCAGCTTCCTGGGACTCTCCAGGTTCAATGGCCGGTCATCTATAAAGATGCACCGCTCGGCGGAACGTTGCGTAACTTCCAGCGCCACGCGAAAAATAGTCGGCTCGGGCTTGCGCGAATGCACATAACACGAACTAAAGAACACCAAAAAATTGCGCCTCAGCTTGAATGCCTCGATCCGGTATTCGTTCAGCTCGAGCGGCTCGTTGTTGATCGCCCCAACGAAATATTTTTTCTGATCCGTCACCGCATCGAGGACTTCCCGCGAGCCGGGCAGTGGCTTCGATTGGGCAAACATGAACGCTGTGAACTCCTCACGGGTAAAAGTGCGCGGCCGGTAAAAAAGCGTCCGATTCAAATACTCTTCCAGAGTAATTTGCCCGCAGTCGAACGCGGGAAAGGATAGGTCGTGCCGATCGGAAAACTCTTCCCAATCCAGATGAAAGGTCCCGGCTGCTGCCTTGCGTGAGTTGCGGTCCCATCCGTTGGTCAGGACCACGCCGCCGATGTCCCAGAAAATCGTGTTGATTTCAGGCACACGCTCCTCCCTGCTCCGGTGTTCATTTCTGCGCACAAGACAATACACGACAAATGCTGCAGACGCTGCTTAACGTCTACCTTTTTCGGCGCGCCAACTTCAAAGCCTTCTCGACCACGGATTCCAGTTCTCCAAGCGCCTGCTCGGGACGCCCAGTCAAGTGGATTCGAACAACGGGTCGTCCCCGGCTCAACATAGCGTCAAAATCTCCGAGCGCCAGAGCGAAGACCAAGTCTCCAAACGAATAGCCTGCTCCGGGAATCTCGATCCATTCAGCCGGATCGCACGTAATCATCAAGGCAAGTCCGCCGCGTGGCCCTCCTTTATAACACTGTCCCATTAAATGCAGATACCAAGGACCATCCACCAATTGGGCCGGCACACCAAGCTGCGCACCCACGCGTTCCACGACAGTGGTCAAGCGCGTCCGAACTTCGAGTAAGTTTCACGCATAGTTCTGAATGGCCAGACAGCCATCCTCACCACGAAGCGCAAAAAAAAGAAGAAAGGGCTTGCTCAAAATTAAGGCTGGATATTTCGTGGCGCAATTCGCCTTCTACAAACAACGAAAGATTCCCTTCGACGAGCCGCGGCCTGGCTCTATGCGGCTGAGTACGTGGAATTTTGTCCCGCGCGTTGGAAGCGCAAGACTGGAAATGAGTTCAGCGGCAAGGCTTGAGCTGCTGATAGCGAGGAAAACAATGTCCGTAAATCCCCAGCCCGGCACATGGTCGCCCAACTCAGAGACACGCGCGGTGCTTGCCTCCAGATGATTTGAAAGTTCCAGCCAATCAAGCAAACTCTTGCCGGCGTCTTTCCGAGATTCACAGCTCGGCCAAAGCGATACGTCCTTTTTCCAGAGCCTCTCTATCGCCTGGCTCTTCTCAAGCTTTGCGAGTTGTTCCTTCCACTCCTTAGAAGGAACCCCCGCCTGAATACTCTGGGTGGAACGCGGCAAAGACACTTCCTCGAGGCTGGCTTGGGAGGCGTTCCACTTCTCGCAGAAACCAGCCACGATTGCAACTCGCCCGCATGGCTGCGTCCGGTACGGCGCTAGGAAATGTCTTGAAGTTGCAGTAAGGTGGGAGTTTGGAGAAATTACGGAGGCATTTCATGGCAGACGATAGTTGCGACCCGGTACCGTCAACAGAACCCGTTCAGCCGGGAACGCGCATGGTGAAGTGCGTAAAATTCGGAAAAGAGCTGCCGGGCCTCGATCGCATTCCGTGGAGGGGCGAATTGGGCAAGCGTGTCTACGAAAATGTATCGAAAGAGGGCTGGAAGCTCTGGATTGAGCACTCCAAGATGATCATGAACGAATACCGCCTGAACCCTCTCGATCCGAACTCGCAGAAAATCATGGAAGAGCAGCTCGAACAATTTTTCTTTGGCGAGGGTTCAAAGCTCCCTGAAGGATACGTCCCACCAAAAGCCAAGGGATAAAACGCAAGCGTTTAGGAATCGGCCGTTCTGATTTGCCGCGTAATTGGGTGTTCGACAGGAAGCGTTGGCGTGATTTGAAATTGCAAATGGGCGTGCGCCGCGCGCAAAGTTTTCTCCGCTTCTTCCGGCCGTTCGCTGCGGGCAAATAAAAACCCCAAATAACTAGAACCTTCCGGCCACGCGGCAATCGCATCATGTTCCCGCGCGGTGATCACCAGGTCCACGATGCCTTGCACGTTTCGCGCGGCCTCCACTCCGGCCACACCTTCATAAATTCCGCTGCGCGGCACGGGAATCATCATCACGCCGGAACCCTGCTTCTCTCGGTCCAGTTCCGTTGCGTGCAACTCGACGGCGTGGCGCACGAGCAACTCTTCCAATCCGATAAATTCTCCCGTCGCATCCGGTCCAAACCGCAACGAGCGCGCACACAATCCTCCGATCGGTCTTGGCGCAATCTCGAGCGGCCACACGCCGCTCTCGTTCAGTCGAAATTCAGCGTGGACAGGTCCCTGCGAGAGCCCAAGCGCCGCCACGGCATTTCTCATGCACCGTGCAATTTCTTCCTGCATCTCTCGTGAATGCCGCGAAGGCGTCACATAAATTGTTTCTTCAAAATAAGGTCCTTCCAACGGATCTGGCTTATCAAAAATTGCCAGCACGCGCAGTTGGCCGTTTGCCAAAATCCCTTCGACCGCAACCTCTTCACCCGGAATATATCCTTCAACGATCACATGGCTCAGGCCCGGCTCATGCGTCGCGCGAATCTCCGCCGAGTCGAGCAACTTGTGAATGCGCGCGGCGGCAGCCAGGAACTCCTCCCGATTGTTCGCGCGAATCACTCCCTGGCTTGCGGAAAGCGACATCGGCTTAAGCACGCATGGATAGGTAATGCCAAGCAGCGCGGGTTCCGGCGCGGGATGCACCGGCAATTTCCGGAACCACGGCACTTGCAGTCCTGCATCGCGAAATATTTCTCGAGCGCGCAGCTTGCTCCGGCAGGCTTCCACGGCCAAAGGATGGTTGTAGACAATGCCCAAACCACGCGCGGCATACGCTGCCGCCGTAACCGGCCGATCCCCCAAAGCAAGAATTCCATCCACGCGCATTGCTCGCGCGCGCTCCATCACCGCGCGTGCTGCCGATTGCGGCGATTCAAATTGCACGGGGATGGCGCGGTCTCCCCAAGGATCTTCCAGTTGGTGGCAACGATCGGTGACGTACACCAATTCCACATCCAATTTTTTCGCAGCTTCTTCAAAGCTGCGCGCTTGATACCCGAGTTTTGCCGCGAAAAATAGGATTCGTTTGCGTGGCATAGAAGGAATCGATTGTGCCTCAAACAAAGCTATCCGCCGCGGCCGTAGCAGGGATTTGCTTTTTTGCTGCCGTCACGCCGAGAGAAACAAGCTGGTTCGCCGTCGGCTCCGCGCAGCAATACCAAGGCTCGCTCAAGAATGGGACTCCTCTTGCAGACGATGGTCTCAGTTCTGGCGCGCACATTCCCGCCGCGTCGTGTGCGGCGTTCCAAATTGCTTCGAACGCTTTCGGGCGCGGCCATTTTGCGGCATCCGCGGCCTCGGCAATGCTTTGTACTTTCGCACTGAGCGCGTCCAGCCGCGGGTCAGGATTTGCCCACGGGTACACGAGTGACTCCGCATCAAACGGCCCGACGATTTTTCGCACATCTTCGAGTTCCAGCATGCGCGAGCCTTGCGGAATCAGCAGCCGAATCCCAAGCTGCACCGGCGCGACGTTCTCCACGAGGCCTTCTTCCTCCAGCACGCGCAGCAAATCGAGATAGCCATCTGTCGAAGTCAACGGAGTGAATGGCACAAACGTCGGATGCAGCGTCAGCCCTAGCTCACGAAATTTTCGCGCCACATACAAAAAGTCAGCCCGCGTATGCCCTTTTTCCAGCGCCGCTAGTACCACCTCGTCCACGGACTCCACCGCGCTGATCACAAACAGGCATCCCGTATTCCGCAACGCCGGCAGAAATTCTTCGTGCTTCCGCAAATGCTCAATCTTGATCGTCACGTCATACGTGACGCCAGGAAACTCGCTATGAAATTCCTCCATCAACTCTTTCGCATGCCGTATCCCGTTGAAAAAGTCCGGATCCCCAAAAGAAATATGCTGCGCTCCTCCAGCCACCTGCCGCCGTACGTCTTCCATGACGACGTCCCGCGCAACAATGCGAAACACGCCTTTATACACTGGCACAATCGGACAATGCCGGCACAAATGTTTGCAACCCCGGCTGGCTTCCGTCGAACCCACCACACGAAAACCGCCCTCTGGCAGGACGAGGTGCGCGTATTTTTCCATCGCAGGCAGGCCAGACCGGTCGGGCACCTGAAACGCCAGCCTCTCCATTGAAATGATGCTCGATGAATCGCCTTTGCCTGCTGTTCCGTTCGCCCAGTCCACCAATTCCCTTTCAAATTCTCCGCCGATCAGTTTATCGACCCCCAGCGAACGCAAATATTCGGCGTTCATCGGCGCATAAAGTCCGTAACAGCACAGCCGCGCGCCCGGATTTCTCTCGCGCAGCACCGGAATCAGCCTCGCCGCAAGCCGCGTTGCCGTGTGCATCGGCAAATAAATCGCGATCAGCTCCGCTGCGCGAATCGTTGTTTCATCCAGCTCTTGCCTCGTCAAATCCAGACATACCACCGCATGCCCCGCAGAACGCAGCCACCTTGCAGGCGAAACCAGCCCAAACGGCTGGCGCCCCAGTTCATACGTTGAGATCAAGACAATCTTCACGGAGCTCTCAGTATATCGCCACGCCCATCGCTATTCGAATCCGCGCGCAGCGCGTTACCCCTCACTTCGGTTATCATGGAATGTTGCAATGCTCCCGAAAGGAAGACGAGATGACCATCTCGGTGACCAACTCCTTCCATACGCGCGACAAACTTAACGTCGGCGCGCAAGTCTTCGAGGTTCAGCGCCTCGAACTCCTCGAAAAACAGGGCATCAATAATCTCGCGAAACTTCCTTTTTCTCTCCGCATCCTTCTTGAAAATCTCCTGCGTTGCGAGGATGGTCGCTTCGTTCACGCCGATGATATCAGAGCCCTTGCCACCTGGGCTCCGGGCGCCAAAGAAAAAGAAATCGCCTTCATGCCCGCGCGTGTTCTCCTGCAGGACTTTACCGGCGTTCCCGCAATCGTGGATCTCGCCGCCATGCGCGAAGCCGTCAACAAAATCGGCGGCAACCCGAAGCGCATCAATCCGCTTTTTCCCGTCGAGCTTGTGATTGATCACTCCGTTCAGGTGGACAGCTTCGGCGCAGCCAATTCCTTCGGCCTCAACGCGCAGCTCGAGTTCCAACGCAACGTCGAACGCTATGCCTTCCTTCGTTGGGGGCAAACTTCGTTCCAGAATTTCAAAGCGGTTCCCCCGGGTACAGGCATTTGCCATCAAGTGAATCTCGAATATCTCGCGCGCGTGGTCTGCGCCATGCCCAACGGCAATCGCCTGGAAGCCTATCCCGATTCGCTCGTCGGCACCGATTCGCATACCACGATGGTGAATGCACTCGGCGTTTTCGGTTGGGGCGTTGGCGGCATTGAAGCAGAAGCCGCAATGCTCGGCCAGCCTTCTTCGATGCTGATTCCCGAAGTCGTCGGCTTCAGACTCAAAGGTCGCTTGCCCGAAGGCGCAACAGCAACGGATTTGGTTCTAACCGTTACAGAAATGCTTCGCAAGAAAGGCGTCGTCGGGAAATTTGTCGAATTCTACGGCAGTGGTCTTTCCAGTCTCAGTGTTCCCGACCGCGCCACGATCGCCAACATGGCGCCCGAATACGGCGCAACGATGGGCTTTTTCCCCGTGGATGCGGAAACGCTCGCCTATCTTCATTTCACAGCGCGCTCGCACGAGCAAATCGCGCTCGTCGAAGCCTATTGCAAAGAGCAAGCGCTCTTCCGCACGGACTCCACACCCGATCCGCTCTTTTCCGACACGCTCGAACTGGACCTCGGCACCGTCGAACCCACGGTCGCCGGCCCCAAGCGCCCGCAAGACCGCGTTCCACTCAATAAAGCAAAAATTTCCTTCACTAAAGTTGTCGAAGGGTTGCCAACAAAAGAAATTCACGTAAAGAACAACGGCGATTCGTTTGACCTTTCCAGTGGCGCGGTCGTCATCGCCGCCATCACCAGTTGCACGAACACTTCGAATCCATCGCTGATGCTCGGCGCCGGTTTGCTCGCAAAGAAAGCCGTCGAACGCGGCCTGCAAGTGAAGCCCTGGGTGAAAACAAGTCTCGCGCCCGGTTCGAAAGTTGTTACGGATTATCTCGCCGCCTCCGGCCTCAACGTTTATCTCGACAAACTGAAATTCAATCTTGTCGGCTACGGCTGCACCACGTGCATCGGCAACAGCGGACCTCTTCCGGAGGCCATCGGCGCGGCGATAAAAGAAAATAATCTCGTTGCGGTCGCGGTGCTCAGCGGCAATCGCAACTTCGAAGGCCGCATTCATCCGCTGGTCCGCGCAAACTATCTCGCTTCGCCGCCACTGGTCGTGGCGTACGCGCTTGCCGGTCGAATGGATGTAGACCTTACCACCGAGCCGCTTGGCAAAGGCTCCGACGGCAAGCCCGTCTATCTGCGTGATGTTTGGCCGACGCCGCAGGAAGTCGAAGCCACTGTTCGCGCTTCGGTTACCAGCGAGCAATATGCCAAGGAATACAGCGCCGTTTACGAAGGCGACGCGATGTGGAAGTCCATGCCCGTGCCCAAAGGCGATCTCTATCAGTGGGACGCGAAATCCACGTACATCAAGCTGCCGCCGTATTTTGAAAATATGTCCAAGACCGCCGCGCCTCTCGCCGATCTTCACAGCGCCCGCGTGCTCGCCGTTCTCGGCGACAGCATCACTACGGATCATATTTCTCCCGCGGGCTCCATCGCCGTGGATTCGCCCGCCGGAAAATATCTCATCGCCAACGGCGTGAAGCCGCATGATTTCAATTCTTACGGCGCACGCCGCGGCAATCACGAAGTGATGATGCGCGGCACCTTCGCCAACATTCGCCTGAAAAACCATCTCGCTCCGGACACCGAAGGCGGCTGGACCACCTATCAACCAGGCGGCGAAACGATGACGATCTACGACGCCGCCGTAAAATATCGTGAAGCGGGCGTGCCGCTCATCGTCATTGCAGGCAAAGAATACGGCTCTGGTTCCTCGCGTGACTGGGCAGCGAAGGGTCCGCGTTTGCTCGGCGTGCGCGCAGCCATTGCAGAAAGCTTCGAACGCATTCACCGCAGCAATCTTGTCGGCATGGGAATTCTTCCCTGCCAATTCATGAACGGCGAAACTCCGCAATCGCTCGGTCTGACCGGCAAGGAAACCTACGACATTGAAGGCGTCTCTTCGCTAGCACCCAGAAAAACGCTCACCGTCCGCGCAAAATCCGACGAGGGAAAAGAAAAGCAGTTCTGCGTTTTGGCGCGTGTGGATACTCCCGAAGAAATTCTCTATTACCAGAACGGCGGCATCCTGCAGTACGTATTGAGGCAAATGATTTAGTTTTGTTGAGGCTTGCCGCGAAGACTCCAAAGCAGGATCAAACCCAAGGCGACGGACGCAACGCTCGCCGTCTGCGCGTTCGACATTCCAAAAAACGACCGGGGATTGATGCGAATTATCTCCACCAAAAAACGCGCAACGCCCGTCAATAGCAAGTAATAGCAAAAAATCTTTCCACCTGTCCGCTCACCCTTTTGTATCGCGCTATTCCCGAGCTTCCACAAAATCAATGCGATCAACATCCACGCAATAAACTCATACAGCGGCGTCGGATGAACTCGATCCGTAGTCGGTACAACTCCATTCGGAAAACTCATTCCCCATGGCAGCGAAGTTGGAATTCCATAATCGCCGTCCCCCGAGAGCAGGCAGCCTATCCGTCCGATCGAGTAACCCACGCACGCTGCCGGCGAACATGCATCCAGAAATTCCAGCATGGGAATTTTTTCTTGCCGCGCCATCAGGATCAGCGCGATGAATCCGCCGATCAATCCGCCAAACCACGCAAATCCATACCGGCTGAAAATCATGGGCCAGGGATGCGCAAAAAACTCTTCCGGCGTTTCCAGCACGTGATAGAGCCGCGCTCCCAAAATTCCAGTCAGCCCCGCGACACCGATAATCAGAAACGCGTCTGCCCTGGCCCCACGCCTGCGAAAATCCGCCTGCAAAACGTATGCCGACACGAAAAGTCCCGTGGCAACCATCAGCCCGAACGTGGGAATGGTCAGCGGTCCTAAATGTAAGAATGGAATCATGCGTTCAGAAATTTTCGAATCCAGAAGAAGTATACATGACGATTACGCGCCCACCGGTTGTCCGGCGTGCGCCACAAGATGAAACGCCAGTCCAATCGTCAGCCAAATTCCAAATGCAATCCACTCCGCCACTGAAAAGTGCCCGGGAAACATCGGCAAGAGTTTCATCAGCAGCAAAATGAGCGAAACGAGGGCTCCAGTTCCCGCCACCACGCGGCCTTTCGCGCCAGAATCCACGATTGCAAACGAAACGCACGCCGCCAGCCATCCAAACGCCGCCGCCATCGAACCCACTTCCGTTACCGGCACGAGCAGCGAATCACCCAACAACAATCCAATCAACGTCATCACCGCGATAGCCACGATAGCAATGTAAGGCGTTTGATAAACTGGATGAACGGCCGCAAATCCTTTGGGCACGGTCCCGCGCCGGCCAAATGCAAAAAGCAGTCTGCTCGAGGCCACAAAATTTCCGTTGAAACATTGGAATAACCCAAGGAAAGCCATCGCCAATATCACTCGTACCGGCCACCCCGCCCCGATCGCATTTTCAAACGCAATTGCCGTCGCAAACCGTTTCCCAAGCAGGCCCTGCCACGGCGTCGCATACGCGACAGCTCCAATCGTCAGAACGTAAAGCCCCGCACCCACAAACAACGCCATCCCAATCGCCTGAAAATATCCGCGCGTTTGAAATCCCGTCCGAGACTCTTCCGCCGCTTTAGGAACGCACTCAAATCCTGTCATGAAGTACGGAACAATCTGCAGCACCAGAATTACGGAAGCCAGCGGTGTCGCCGCAAACGCCGGGCGAAAATTTGTAACCGTTCCATGCGTCGCGCTCGTCAGCACCACAATTCCAAATAGCGCGAGCACCGCCGTCGTCACCCATTTCTGAAACGACGCACTCGCGCGAATTCCTCTGTAGTTCAAAATCGCCAGAAACAAAGTCATCGCCATTCCCAGCGCGAGCCTCGGCAGAAAAACCGCGTGTCCTCCTACTCTGTACAGCTCGAACGAATCCAGCGCCGGATACAAATAAGCCGCCAGCTTTCCAATCGCTACCGCTTCCCACGGACACACGATGAAATACGCCAGCAGCATGATCCAGCCGGTGAAGTAACTCACAATCGGCGGAAATACCTGCGCCGTGTACGCCGCTTCGCCGGAAGCGTCCGGCAGCCGTTCCACCCACTTCCCGTATACCCATCCAACCGGCAGCAGCAAGACTCCGCCGATGCCGAACGCCAGCATCGCTCCCGCGGGGCCTCCCCGCCCCAGCCAGTCGTCCATGACAACGAGCCAGCCGACGCCGATCATCGTCCCGAACGCCAGTGCGAAGTAATCCCGTAAACCGAGTTTGCGCGCAAGAGTTGTCATAATTTTGGTCCGCCGATTCTATACGCTCAGCCCGGTTTGCCAACTCTTTTACCTTCCATTCACATTCCGCTAACCGAGGTCCGGTAAACAAGAGCCCGGGTGAATCCGCGTAGCGTCGGACAGGTCCGGCGTCCCACAAGGTTTTTCCCTCCAAGTTTGACGACATTCCCGTCAAGGAGACTGAATAATGCATTCGCGCATTTCGAAATCGCTGGCGCTGCTCGCAACCGCAGCCCTGGCACTCTATCCCGCGGCGCCTGCTTTCGCCGATCACAATCACGGCGACACGAACACCCCCATCAAACACTTGGTGGTGATTTTTCAGGAAAATGTCTCGTTCGACCACTACTTCGGAACGTATCCGAATGCACGCAACCCAGCAGGGGAGCCCGCTTTCCACGCAAGGCCGAACACTCCCACTGTGAATGGGCTGGTAGGCGCCTTGCTGACCTCCAACCCAAACTCGTTGGGAACCGCGAACGGAGCGGGAACAACGAATCCCTTCCGACTGGACCGCTCGCAAGCAGCCACGAACGATCAAAACCACGCGTATGGCCCGGAGCAAGCAGCAGTTCACCTGGGATTGATGGATCTTTTCCCGATTAAGGTCGGCACGGCTGGACCCCCACCGAACGCTCCGCCGACGGTCGTTACAACCAAAGGTCTCACCATGGGCTATTACGATGGCAACACCGTGACGGCGTTCTGGAACTATGCCCAGCACTTCGCCATGAGCGACAACTCCTACAACACAATTTTTGGGCCTTCCACACCGGGACTCATGAACCTCGTTGCTGGTCAAACGAATGGTTTGGCAGCGAATTTGAACTTCCCTTCCTCCAGCGAAACGGATGGCGGCAGCGGCACTCTCTCGGTCGTCGGCGACCCCGACCCCATTGGCGATGTTTGTTCCGCTCCAACCCGCAACCAGGTCACCATGCAGAGCAAGAACATCGGCGATTTGCTCAGCGCGGCGGGCATTAGCTGGGGCTCGTTCATGGGCGGCTTCGACTTGACCATCGCGAACACAAACGGAACCACCCGTTGCGCACGCAGCTCGACGGGCGTCGCATCTACGACCGCCGACTACATTGCGCACCACGCTTTCTTCCAATACTGGACTTCCACGGCCAACCCGACGCACGCTCGCCCGGCGAATCTCTCGGAAATCGGTCATGACGGCCAGGCGAACCACAACTACGACATCAACGACTTCTACGCGGTTGTGAAGGCCGGAAAAATCCCGGCGGTCAGCTTCCTGAAAGCGCCAGCCTTCCAGGATGGCCACGCCGGCTACTCCGATCCCCTCGACGAGCAGACCTTCGTCGTCAATGTCGTCAACCAGTTGCAGAAGTCGCCTCAATGGGAAAGCACCGCCGTGGTCATCATGTACGACGACTCCGACGGCTGGTATGACCACCAGATGGGCCCGATCGTGAACCAGTCATTGAGCACGCAGGATGCCTTGACCGGTCCCGGCGCTTGCGGCGACGGCACCAACACCGCGCTTCCCGGACCCGATCCTTCCATCAACGCACATGCGCAGGGCCGCTGCGGATACGGTCCGCGCCTGCCGTTGATCGTCGTTTCGCCGTGGGCGAAGGAAAACTTCGTTGACCACACGGTCACCGACCAGACCTCGGTGCTGCGCTTCATCGAAGACAACTGGCTCGACGGCGCTCGTCTGCCGGGCGGTTCGTTTGATTCCATCGCCAACCCCATCGACCAGATGTTCGATTTCGATCACTTCCGTTGGGACGACGGAACCCTGGTTCTCGATCCAACCACGGGGCTCGAGGTTAAACACCACGGCTGGTAAACTCGTTACCCAGTTTTCTGGAGTCACTTCAGAATGGAAGGCATGCAGTCACTAAACTGCATGCCTTCTGTTTTGTTTACTGTTTATCTTTTGGCGTTTTAGTGGAGACGAATGCGAATTCGAAATGGGTTCTTCGACCGCAGGGAGTTCTTGCGAAATTCCGGAATGTTTGCCGCCGCTTTGGCGGCCGGCCAAACCAAGTCACGCCAAATAAAATCGCCAACACGGCCTTTGCTGGACTTGTCGAAGCTGGAGCGTTTCGTCGATCCCTTGCCCATTCCCGGCGTACTTCGACCGAAAGGCATGCGCCCCAATCCGGATAACCCTTCGGCGGTTGTTCCGTATTACCGAATCTCGATGAAGGCCGCGGCTGCCAAAATTCATCGCGACCTCCGGCCTACGAAATTCTGGGGTTTCGGTCAATCCTTCCCTGGGCCAACCATTGAAACCAGGAGCGGAGAGGGATTGCTGGTCGAATGGGTGAACGATTTGCCCAAAGAGCACTTCTTGCCGATTGACCATGGCGTGCATGGCGCGGAAGCCGAAAAACCGCCGGTGCGCGTAGTAACCCACCTGCACGGCGGAAAGGTTCCGCCAAAAAGCGACGGTTATCCCGAGGATTGGTACGTTCCGGGAAAATCCGTGACGTATTTCTATCCAAACCAGCAGGAGGCGGCGCATCTCTGGTATCACGACCACGCCCTGGGCATTACGCGGCTCAACGTTTACGCGGGACTCTTCGGATCGTTTTTTGTGCGGGATCCTTTTGAAGACGGACTGAATCTTCCCAAGGGAAAATTTGAAATACCGCTGACGATCTGCGACCGCATGCTGGACAGCGAAGCACAGTTCTACTATCCCGTTTCACCGGATCCAGAATCACCGTGGGTACCCGAATTGTTTGGCGATGCATTTCTTGTGAATGGAAAGCTACTCCCTTACCTGGAAGTGGAGCCGCGCAAATATCGTTTTCGCGTGCTGAACGCGTCCAACTCGCGGTTTTTTCATCTGGCACTTTCCAACAGACAGGAATTCCGTCAGATCGCCACGGATCTGGGATTTCTCCAGGCGCCCGTCTCCGTAAAAATCCTGACGTTAGCTCCGGGAGAAAGAGCTGACTTGGTTTTGGATTTTGCCGATCGCGCCGGCGAAAAATTGACCGTGACAAATGACGGACGGCAGATGATGGAGTTTCGTGTTTCGAAAGCAGCTGTCCGTGACGAGAGTTCGCTGCCCTCCACGCTGCGTCCCGTCGGGAAAATTCCCGAAACGGCTTCCGTCAAAACACGCATGTTGACGGTTGGCGAAAAAGACGACCGAGCGGGCAACGCGATGATGATGCTTTTAAACAATGCACATTGGGGTATGCCCGTTTCGGAAAATCCCGCGCTCAATTCGGTGGAAATCTGGGGATTGATGAATTTCACGGACGATTCGCACCCTATCCACTTGCACGCCGTGCGATTCCAGATTTTGGACCGGCGTCCGTTTGAGCCGGAGTATTACTACAAGGATGGAACGATAAGATACATTGGCCCTGCGGTGCCGCCCGCGGCTAACGAAGCTGGATGGAAAGATACGGTGCAGGCGCATCCGGGGATGATTACGCGCATTATCACCAAGTTCGAAGGTTATGCGGGCCGCTACGTCTGGCACTGTCACCTGCTCGAACACGAGGACAACGAAATGATGCGCCCTTACGACATCGTCCCTGCGTGACCATCTGCTTTCTCCCTGGCGACGTTCTGGGCTAAACTCCCCGTGGCCAAATGAAAAAGCACAAGCTGATCAAGAAAACTTCTCACCTTTCGGATTTCTACTGCATTGACGACGGTTCGAAATTCCGCCTGAAAGACTATGACCCCGCCGACACCGGCTCGCTCAAATCCAAGGACGACGCCACATTCCTCCTGGAAAACAGCATAGGCATTCTCAGCCGCATGCAGGAGAAACTCTACGCGCAGGATCGGTGGTCCTTGCTCATCATCTTGCAGGCCATGGACGCCGCAGGCAAAGACGGTATCGTCAAACATGTAATGTCCGGCGTAAATCCTCAGGGCTGCGACGTGCATTCTTTCAAAGCCCCCAGCCCCGAGGAACTCGACCACGATTATCTTTGGCGCGCCCACAAAGTCATTCCTGAACGAGGAAAAATCGGCATCTTCAACCGTTCCTACTACGAAGAAGTCCTGGTAGTGCGAATTCATGAGCAAATCCTCGCTTCGCAAAAGCTTCCCGGATCTCTCGTCACCAAAAATATCTGGCAGGAGCGTTTCGAAGATATCCGCCGCTTTGAACGCTATCTCACCCGCAATGGCGTCGTCGTCGTAAAATTTTTTCTCAATCTCTCTCGCAAGGAACAGAAGAAACGCTTCCTTGAACGGCTCGACGATTCCAAGAAAAACTGGAAGTTTTCCATGGCCGACGTGAAAGAACGCGCCTATTGGAAGGACTATCAAGCTGCGTATGAAGACATGATCCGCAACACCGCCGAAAAGTACGCGCCATGGTACGTCGTCCCTGCAGACAACAAGTGGTACACGCGCCTCATCGTCGCTGCCGCCATCATTGAAGCGCTCGATGGCCTGAATCTCCGCTTTCCGGACGCAGACAAGGAAGTAAAAAAAGAACTGCAAAAGATTAGTGCCAGCCTTCTCGCCGAAAAATCCTAGCTCCGGGACGAGTGATTCTTTGGAGTGCGGCGGCCCGGCGCCGCTTTAGTGGTTTAAGCGACAGACAAAAGTTAACCGCCCGGGCGTAATCGCTAAATTCAGTTCAGTCTTCTGCTTTTTTCTGACGATTTTTCTCTTCTCGGCGTAAAATGCGTGTTCGTTTGCATCGAAAAAGTCTCATCCGGGAGCCGCTCACATGAAACATTCCGTCGCCATCATTGGACTCGGATTCGTCGGCAGAGCACACCTCGAATCGCTTCGCCGTCTTGGCATTCACGTCCGCGGCGGCTTGCTCAGCACCGCCGAGCGCGGCAGCTCCGCCGCCAAATCTCTCGGTCTCGAACGCTCCTACTCTTCCCTTGCCGAACTAGCCGCCGACAAGGAAATCACCTGCGTGCACATTTGCTCGCCGAATCACGTTCACTTTGAACAAGCCAGTACGCTTCTCCGCGCCGGCAAGCACGTCCTCTGCGAAAAACCCCTTGCCATGGACTCGCGCGAATCCGCGATGTTGCGCACAGTCGAAAAGGAAACAAGCAAAGTTGGCGGCGTCGCGCACAACCTCCGTTACTATCCGCTTTGTCAGGAAGCGCGCTCTCTCGTGGCGTCCGGCGCCATAGGACGCCCCACGCTCGTCCACGGAAAATTCCACCAGGATTGGCTCCTCTTTCCCACCGACTGGAACTGGCGCCTCGAATCCAACCTCGGCGGCGATCTCCGTGCTGTGTCCGACATCGGCACACACTGGATGGATCTCGCCATGTTCATCACTGGCAAACGCATCACGGAAGTTTGCGCGGACCTCGCCACCATCTTTCCCGTTCGCCGCAAACCGCGTGGACGCGTTGAATCCTTCGCCAAAGCCGGCGAAGGCGCTTTCGATGAGGTCGCCATCACCACGGACGACTACGCCTCGGTCCTCGTCCATTTCGAAAATGATCTGCGTGGTTTTTACAGCGTCTCGCAAGTCAGCGCCGGCCGCAAATGCAGCCTCGGCTTCGAAGTGAACGGCACCGAAGGCTCGCTCGCTTGGAATGCCGAAGAGCCCAACACGCTTTGGATCGGCCGCCGCGACCGCGCCAACGAATCCTTAATAAAGGACCCGTCTCTTCTCAGCCCCGCCGCGCGCGGTTACGCCGCCTATCCCGGCGGACATACCGAAGGCTACCCGGATACTTTCGTTCAATTGTTCAAGGATTTTTACACCTATCTCGACACCGGCAAGTTTGACGCCCCGCGTTCCTTCCCCACTTTCGCCACCGGCCACGACGAACTAATCCTCTGCGAAACCATCGCTGAGAGCGCCCAAAAACGCGCCTGGCTCCCCATCCCCTGGGATTGATTTCCCATTCCCCAATTTCTCCGCCGTTGTGACGCCGTTGTAGGGCGGGACTCTAGTCCGTCCTCTTTTTCTTCGCATAGTGATACCGCAAATCCGCCGGCATCTGATCCGAGCGCTGCCTCGTGTTGTACTCCAACTGGTATTTCCGATGCTCCGCATCCTCGGGATACTCTTCCCCCGCCGCGTAAGGATAAGGCTTCATCCCATGCTTCGGCAGCGGCTCCACGGTGAATGCATCCGCCGCGTAAAAATCCATGTCCTTCTCAAATCCATCCGCGAAGAAAAAGTAGTCCCGCACCCAGCCCGCCGGCACCGGCTTCAATCCGCTCGGATCGAAATCCAGTTTCATTCCTTCGCCCGAGCTGAAAATCACAAACCGATCGTCCGCATTTCGCAATAAGTTCTTCACGTCGCCATAACGCGTGTAATTCCCCGCCGCTCGCGTATACGGTCCCGTTTTGCTCCGCTGCGAATACGAATACGTCGTATCGCTCGCCGGAGTCAGCCGAATCTCTTTCGGATATCCCAAAAACGCGAGGCTAGCGTTTGCGAGCGGCACTTCCTCGACGCGTGCATCGTGCGCATCGCCCGTCTGATCAATATGAATTGAGTCCCAATAAATCTTCAAATTAGTCACAATCCGAATCCGCCGCGTTCCTTCGGGAATTTTCCCGGTCAGGTCCGCCACCATAGTTCGCGCAAGCCCCGCCGGAAATCCCATGTCCTCCACAACGCGCTTCCAATTCCCTTTTTCATCCTGTGCTTCCACATACGGCGCAATCACCTTGATTCCCGCCTGATCCGCCGCGTACATCGAAGTTGCCGTGAAATAATCGGTATAGCCGTCAATAATCAGCCGCAGCGGCTTCGCCGCATCCCACTTCCCCAAATCCAGCTCCACCCAATGCAGCTTCGCAAATCCTGCGAACGGCAAACCTTCAAAGTCCGTCACATATTTGCGGTCCGTCGCCGAAAGCAATTTCAAAACATCATTCCCCTTGTCGTCCCAGGCTCCCGCAGGCGGCCGAGCGTTTCGGCTCGCCACCACGCGAAATTCGGGAAACGGAGGATTACTCACAAATCGCTCGTTCGGAAAAACCTCATACGTTGCCGGATGATCGATCGCTAACAACTTCACTTGATCCAGATAAACCGTTTCTTCCATCGGCTCCATAAATCGAAAACTTAATTTACCGTCGCGCGGCTTCACGCTTTTCGCCGAAACTTTCAAATATTCCGTCGGGTCCGGCACATCCCGTTCTCCCGGCGCAATCCAATGCCCCACCACTCCCGGTCCAATCATGTCCGCAATGAATTCGTACTCTTTTCCGTTCCACGAAAAAAGTATCGGGCACGAACTTCCTCTCCGATCCAGTTCCGCAATCGTGTGTGTTTTCTTCGCGGCCAGTTTCACTTCGTCCTGCGGCACGCCCGTCGGCCAAAGCAGCCGCACCACATCCGCTTCCTTCTGATTCGCCAAACCCACATGCAACAGCGGCGCGCTCTGCCCCAAGTATCCCGAAGCTCCAGCCACTTCCCATTTCTGAACCATCGGTCCCGCGAAGACTTCCACCTTCGTTCCAATCGCGCTCTTGTTATCGTTCAGCGCCTTAAGATCGAGTTCCATCCAGTTGTTCGCCGCCGCTCCTTCGCTCTTCAACAAAACCGGCGGCCCATCCGCCTGCGTAATCACCAAATCCGTCTCGCCGTTCCCTCGCAAATCCGCCGCCACAATCGCGCGCGGCTGGGACAATTTCACTTTGTCCAATCCAGTTTCTTTCGAAACATCCGCCCACTTTCCACCACCCAAATTTCGCAGCAGCCGCACCTCGCCGCCATTCGCGCCCTCTCCTACCGCAACCAAATCCACCCACCCGTCGTTGTCGCAATCAATCGCTGCGATTCCCCAGCCCTTTTTCCAACCAAAATCCGGCAGCGCCACTCGCTCCAGTTTTTTTCCTCCCACGTTTCTCCACAAACTGATTCCTGGCGCCCCCGTATGCGTAAACGCCAAATCCATCCATCCGTCTTTGTCAAAATCCAGCGACACCACCCCCACCGCTGCTGGCAATCCAAGCTTCGTAAAATCAATATCGCCGAGCGGCTTGAACGCCCCCTCGCGCGGATTCAGCAGCACCAACTCTCCCGCCGTTCCTCCCGCCAAAACAAAATCAATCGCGCGGTCATTGTTAAAATCGCTCGCTGCCAGCCCTGCCCCCGTCGCCTCCGCTCCCAACCGGGTTTCTCCCGACACGTCGGTAAACGTCCCATTTCCGTTGTTCCGCCAAAGCACATTCGTCGTCGGACTCCCCGGCGCCACCGTCACGTACAAATCCAAATCTCCGTCGTGGTCGTAGTCCACAAAGGTCAACGCAACGCAGCCCTTCTCGCGCCGAATCCCCGCCGCCTGCGTCACATCCATAAATTTCCCGTCGCCCGTATTTCGAAACAGCCTCACGCCATCGCTGAAGCACACCGCCAAATCCGTTTTCCCATCGTTATCGAAATCACCCGCCGCGCAACCCAGTCCGCTCTCCGCAGTCTTTAAACCTACCGCCTCCGTCACATCCGCAAAATTCCCGCCGCCCACATTTTTCAGCAGCCGGCTCGTTCCACCCTCAATCGCACTCACCAAAAACAAATCCGGTTTCCCATCGCCGTCAAAATCAAGAAAGCAAGCGCCCATGCTAGGACCAATCGCGTTCGCGCCACCTGCAGCAATCGGCGCCGGCACAAATTTCACCGGAATCGCAGTCGGAGCCATCAACACTGCATTTTGTGCGTATTCCGCCAAAGAAAATTTTCCCTGATCCCCGTATCCCGCTCCAAATGGCGCACCCAAATGATTCGCCGTAATTTTCTGGAATCTTTGCAAATGCTCTTTCGCCGCTTCGCCGTCACCCTTCCGCTGATACGCCCGCGCAATTCCAAATTCCGCCGACGCGTGAAACGAAAAATTCTCAATCGCCTTCTGATACTCCGCAATCGCCGCGTCATACTTCTGCAGTTGTGTGCTCAAATATCCGATGAAGTAGTACGCATCCGGCTCGTTCGGCACAATCTCCGCGACATGTTCGAACGCCGCAATCGCCTTCTCCGGCTCTCCCATATCCTTGTTCACGAGGCCCAGGTTGTACCAGGCGTAAGGATCCTTCGGCCGCTTCTGCGTAGCTTCGGTCAAAGCCGCTCGCGCCGCTTCCGACTTCTGCTGCGCCATCAACGCAATTCCCAAATTCAATTTCGCCAGCGAGTAATTCCCGTCCGCCGCCAATGCTGACTCAAATTCTTTCTGCGCGTCCGCAAACCGCTGCTGCCCCATGTACGCCACGCCAACGCTGTTCAACTTCGCCGCTGCATCGCTGTCCGCTCCGGCCTTCGCCGTCTGTGTCGCACCAATCGCGCGCACGCGGTTTTCCGCCAGCAATCTCGCACTCAGCACGCACACGAATACAACCGCTGCCCCAACCAGAGTCACACCGGCACGGCGAAGCTTCATCCCCATGGTTTCGTATTCCCTTGTCTGCGCGGAGTGCGACCTGCTCTACCGATTATCTTTGCAGGACTGTTCGATTGTCACGACTCCCCGCAAAACCGTCAACCGTTTTCGCCCTCTTCACGGCTCTGCCTTGACGCATGCCCTCTCCACCCTTACGCTGAAAAACTCACTCTCATGCCCTCTCTCCACTATGCTTCCATCTCAGATGCTGTTTCCCTTCTCCGTGCAAAACAAATCTCCCCTCTCGAACTCGTCGAATCCGAACTCTGTCGCTTCGCCGTTCTCCAACCATCTCTCAACGCCTTTGTCCATCTCGACGCCGCCTCCGCCCGGGCCGCCGCTGAATCCGCCTCAAAACAAATCGCACAAAACAATTCTCTCGGGCCGCTCCACGGCATTCCTCTCACCGTAAAAAGCTGCATTGAAGTCGCAGACTGGCCCGTCCCCGCCGGCTCTCTCCTTCGTGCAAAAGAAATTCCTTCTCGCACCGCGCCCGTCGTTGAACGTCTTCGCGCCGCGGGAGCAATCCTCCTCGGCAACACCAACACGCCCGAATTTCTCATGGCGTACGAAACCGATAATCGCGTCAGCGGCCGCACTAGCAATCCGTGGAATCCCGCATACTCTTCCGGCGGCTCCAGCGGAGGCGAAGCCGCTGCCATCGCCGCGGGCTGTTCCTTTGGCGGAATCGGCAGCGACGGCGGCGGCTCCATCCGTGTCCCCGCGCATTTCTGTGGCATCTGCGGACTCAAACCCACTCCCGGCCGCATCCCAGCCACCGGGCATATTCCTCCGGGCAACAGTTCCTTCGGCTGGATCGGCGCAGTCGGCCCCATGGCGCGAACCGCCGCCGACCTTCGCATCCTATTTAATGTCCTAACCGGCCCCGATTCCGGCGATCCTTTCAGCGTCCCGGCACTAATTCAGGAAACTTCACCCCCAAAATTATGCAATCTCCGCATTGGCATTCTCGATTCCTCCGCAATCGGCCCCGCCACTCCAGAATCTCTCGCAGCGGTCCAGCGCGCAGCGAAACTCCTCGAACAATCCGGCTTCCAAGTCGAGCCATTCCAACTCCACAGCCTCGACTGCGCCTTCGAACTCTGGTGGTATTTTTTCGGAACCGTAATCGCCCAGCTTTTCGCACAACAAGTGGAAGGAAAAGAATCCCAACTCAGCCCAATTTTTCTTGATTACTTGCAAGCCGCGCGCGAAGAAACTCCAGTCACCTTGCAGGACTTCGTAACAAAATCCGCCGCGCGCGATTTCGAACGCGCCCGCATCCTCAACGCAATGAAAGATGTTTCAGTTCTTCTGTCAGCCGTCTCCTCCGCTCCCGCGTTCCGTCACGGCGAAGGAAATTGGAGTCCGACCACCGGCTATCGCACAACCATGCGCCACTCTCAATGGCTCAATCTCGCCGGCTTCCCCGGCCTTTCCATACCTATCTACACATCTTCAGAAGGATTGCCCATTGGCGTCCAACTCATCGGCCGCCCCTTCGCGGAAGAACTTCTTCTCTCCATCGCCGAAACTCTTGAACTAGCCCGCGGCCCCTGGCAATCCCCGCCACTTCCCTAATTTCACTTTTTCGATTTCCATTCTCTGGATTTACTCTTCTCTCCCAATCTCCGGATTCGGCACTCTCTTCTCATCGACTCTTTCACGATCTATTTCCAATACCTTGTTAAAGAGCCGTTTCGCCTCCGCCAGCTCTGCTTGTCCCTCTTCTCGTCTTCCCAAGCGCAGCAATACTTGTCCGCGCAGCAATCGCACGCTTCGACTCTCCGGCGCATATTTTTTCGCCACGTCCAATTCCTTCAGCGCTTCTTGCTCCTTGCCTTCCCGGTGCAGCATCCGGGCTAGCTCAAGCCGGGATTTCGGCAGCCGCGGGTCGAGCGCAAGCGCAGCGCGGAGTTCCTCGAGCGCCCGTTCGTCCTGCCCTTCTCGCAGGTACAGCAGTCCCAACTGCTCGTGGCTGTACGGCAGATCCGGCGCGCTGGCGATGTCCTTGCGGAACTCTTCCTCCGCCGCTTTCTTATCTTCCAGATGCTCATACGCCAGCCCTAAATTGAAATGAAGAAAGGGAAGTTCCGGATTGCTCGCCTCCACCTTTTTCAATTCCTCCAATGCTTTTTTGTCGTCGCTACGGTTCAACAACGCTTTCCCCATCAGAAGATGAAATTGCGGGGAATCTCCCCCGACTTCAATCAAACGTGCCAGAGCTTTGCGATCCAAGGCTTCATTCTTCAAATAGAACGCGGAGACGCCTAGCACGTAGAGATACACAAATTGATTGGACATCTGCGGCCAAAGCGGTTCCAGTGTCTTTACTGCGTCCGCATGGCGTTCCACGAAGGAATAGCTCAGGCCGAGCAAATAGCGTGCTTGTGTAGATTCTGGCCTCTCCTTCACCACACTCTCCAGCGGGCCAATTGCACCTGGATAGTTCCCCCGCTTGTATTCCACGAGCCCGATGTTCAGTCGGATGCCCGGTTCACTCGGCTGCAACCGTTCTGCCTTTTTCAAAAGTTGCAGTGCCTCATCCCAATTCTTTCGGCGCATCGCGATCACGCCCAAATTCGTATACGCCGGTCCCGCCTTGGGATCCGCCGCCAGCACTCTCCTGAAGTCTCGCTCCGCCGCATCCAAATCACCTAGCTGCAACGCCGCCTGCCCTTCTTCAAACAGCTTTCTCGGATCTTTGCCCTGCTCAGCTGCCGCGTGGGCCGCGAAAAGCGCCAGCAGAATGAAGACAAGGCCGCATTTTGTTTTCTTTGGTATGGCGCCCTCACCACAATTCTCTTTCGCACTTCAAAAAGCGCCGCTAGTTTCTGGCACGGGTCCCCTATTTGCAAGCAAATGCCTGCCTTCAGGTGAGTTTGCCCTTCTGACACACTGCTCTTTTGCCAAGCTTCCCCTGGACCGCAACAGAGAATAAAGTTCCATCCAACGGAATTTCAGGCTTGACAAGTACGAAAATCTGCCGTATTAACTCGTTTTAATAACGGGGTTCGGGGTTTGTACTTGCAAATCCTGAGTTATAGAAGTTCGGGTGCGTTTCGTCGAGTGGGCAGGGGGTTCGGGGTTTGTACTTACAAACCCTGAACTGACAAGGGTGGCTTGTGGTGGGCGTTTCTAAAATCAGTCCTTTTAGCTCCTGCATTCCTGCCTGCTCATCTGCGTTCGGCAATTCCAATCTTTCTGGAGGTAGCATCGTGAAGGAATCTCGCACACCTTCGGTCTTTGCGCATTTATTTGGGTTATCTCTGCGGCCCGTCATCTTCGCCGTTTTGGCGATGCTCTGCCTGCCGTTTCTCTCACGCGCCCAGGACACCGGCTACATCGGTGGTACCATCATTGACAAAACGGGTGCCGCCATTGCCGGTGCCGAAATCACTCTCACGAACACTGCGGGCAGCCTGACCCGCACCACTGTTTCCAACGGCGATGGCGCCTACGTCATCCCCGGTCTTCCCGGCGATACCTATGACGTGACGGTCACCGCAAAAGGTTTTCAGAAATTCACCGCCAAGAGAATCGTCCTCAGTGTCGGTGAGAAAGCTCGTATTGACGTCAGCATGACTGTCGGTGCAGTCACGCAAGAAATCGTGGTCACCGGCGAGAGCGTTGCTCAGGTGGAAACGACTTCTTCCGATTTAACCAGCACCATTACCGGCAAGCAGATAGATAACCTCGTCCTCAACGGACGCAATTTTACGCAGCTAGTGAATTTGGCTCCGGGTGTTGTCAGTCAAACCGGACAGGACGACGCGAAAGTCGGCGTTTACGGCAACGTTGCCTACAGCATGAACGGCGGCCGCACCGAGTACAACAACTGGGAACTCGACGGCGGCGACAACATGGACAACGGCAGCAACTCCACGCTGAACGTTTACCCTAATCCAGAAGCCATCGCAGAATTTAAGGTACTGACCTCCAACTACGGCGCGCAGTATGGCCGCAACGGCTCGGGTACTGTCGAAGTCGAAACCAAGTCAGGTACGACTTCCTTCCATGGAAGCGCCTTCGAGTACTTGCGCAATGATTTCTTCAATGCCAAGTCATGGGAAGAAGGTGCAGACCCCACCGCGCATAAGGCGCCTTATAAGAAACATGACTTTGGCTACACCATTGGCGGCCCAATCTACATTCCGAATCACTACAACTCCGACAAAAGGAAAACTTTCTTCTTTTTCTCCGAAGAATGGCGCCGCGAGAAGAACCCTTATACGACCTCCCCACCTCCAAACGTTCCATCCGATGCGGAACGCACGGGTCATTTCTCCGACCTATGCCCCGGTGCGGATTGCCCCATCAATCCAGCTACAGGGACACGATTCCCTGGTGACATTGTTCCCATCGACCCCGTCGGTCAGGCCCTTCTCTCACTCATTCCATCTGCAAACACCACGCATAACGGGTTTCCCGCCGTCTTGCAAACCGTCTCTTTGCCGGAAACTTGGCGCGAAGAATTGGTCCGCGTCGACCACAACATAACTGACAACTATCGCCTGACCTTCCGCTACATCCACGATTCGTGGCAGACGCAAACTCAGAATCCTCTTTGGGGAAACGGAACCAATTTTGAGGACATCAATACCAACTTCGTCGGCCCAGGAACCAGCTTCGTCGCCCGGCTGAATGCAAACTTCACACCGACGTTGCTCAATGAATTCGTTGCCAGCTACACCGCCGACCACATCTTCTTGACCGCACTCAACAATCCCCCCATTCCCTCGAATTTTCCGATGGGAAGTCTTTTTGCTAACGGCCTCGGGGGAAAGCTCCCCGCCATTTCTCTGGGTAGCAACCCCCAGTACGGTACAGACGGAAGCATGACTGCGGATACCGGGTACTTCCCTTGGAACAATGCGAATCCCGTTTACACCTATCGGGATAACATGACCAAAATCGTCGGAACGCACACTTTGCAGTTCGGTTTTTATGCCGCGTTCGCGCAAAAGAATGAACAAAACTCTCCGTATATTCAGGGCATTCTGACCTTCGACTCAAGCAATAACAACATTAGTACCGGAAATGCCTTCGCAGATTTGCTCTTGGGCAGGGTTGCGCAATACTCGCAAGTCAATCTCCAAGCAAAGTATTACAACCGCTATCGCATCGTGGAACCTTACTTCCAGGATGATTGGCGCGTAACCAAGCGATTGACTCTCAACCTGGGTTTGCGCCTCAGCCTCTATGGCACCTATCGCGAACGCTATCAGCATGCCTTTAGCTTCGATCCGAATGCGTTCCAGGGTAGCGCTTCACCCACAATCGACGATGGTTCCTTCACCGGACAAGCAGGAGCTTTCGTCCCCGATACAGGAAATCCCTTCAATGGCATCGTTCAATGCGGCGGCCCCGGTGGGAACAGCCTTATTCCCAGCCTCGTGACCAGCCAGTTCTCAACCGCAAACGTTGGCGCCAACAAGGAAGCCGGCTGTATGAAGGGTCATCTCTTCAATCCGGCTCCCCGCATCGGTTTCGCCTGGGATCCAAAGGGCGACGGCAAAATGGCCATCCGTGGCGGCTACGGAGTTTTCTTCGAGCATACCAACGGTAACGAAGCCAACACGGAGTCCCTCGAAGGCTCCCCTCCATTCTCCCTCAACGCCTCTCAGTTCAATATCAATGGCTACGGCAATATCGGCGGTGGCTTGCTGTTCCCGCTCAACGTCACTTCCATCCCGGACAAGGCCATTTGGCCGTACGTTCAACAGTGGCACTTGGACGTTCAGAAAGAATTGCCCGGCCATTTCATAACAACCGTCTCCTACGTCGGCAGCAAAGGCACGCATCTATCCCAGCAAAGAAATTCCAATCAAATCGTACCTGTCTCCGCGAATCCCTTCGCTCCAGGTCAGCCAATAACTCAGGCTGATTGCGACTTCTTGGCGTCCGACGGCACACTTGCCAATGGAAAGCCCGTCACTGGCCAAGCCGTCACGAACCTCGGCGTTGCCTGCGGTAACGATCCCAATCCTTCCCGTCCTCAGCTCGGGTTTGGCGACATCACCCGGTTGGAAGACCAGGCAAACTCCATCTATCACGCGCTGCAGACTTCCGTGCACCGGACAGTCGGCGATCTCACTCTCAGCCTTGCTTATACCTACAGCCACTCAATTGACAGTTCGTCCGATCGGTTCGATGGAGCTTTCGTCAACTCCTACGACCTCGCCACGAACCGCGCCAGCTCCAACTTCGACGTGCGCCACAATCTGGCAATTAGCTACGTGTACGGTCTCCCCTTCTTCAAGGGCTCGGGGCTCACTCACACGCTCCTCGGTGGATGGCAGATCTCCGGCATTACGATCGCGCAGACCGGAACACCGTTCAGCGTCACCAATGGCACGGATTTCGGCGACGCGGCAGGCGTGGCGAACGGCGTCGGCACCGGTTCTCGTCCGGACCTCGTCGGCGACCCCCACGCTTCAGTTCAGTCCAATGTTCCCGGCGTCCGGGGCCCGCTACTCGACAATCCCGCGGCCTTTAGAGCCCCGACTGGCCTTACCTTCGGCAACGTGGGTCGCAACACCTTGGCCGGCCCTGGTCGAATTAACTTCGACTTCGGCCTCTTCAAACGCTTCTCCTTCGGCGAAACGCGCGCACTCGATCTTCGCTGGGAGAACTACAACCTCTTCAACCACACGCAGTATAACGGCGTCAGCAGCAGCATGGACTGCGCTCCGGTTGGTGCCACGGCGGCGGATCCATCTTGCATCGGATCATCAAGCTTCCTGCATGCAAGCGGCGCTCACTTGGCGCGTCGTATGCAATTCGGCTTGCGTTTCCAGTTCTAGCTACACCACCCCAAAAGAGGGCGGCGCAATTTTTTCGATGCGCCGCCCCTCTTTTTTGTATACTCCAACGCGTCCGTCCATCACCGTCGAGGAGACCTCATCATGAAACGCCGCACTTTCATCGGAACATCCGTCGCCGTAACGCTGGCCTCAAAAGTTTCCTGGGCCGCCATGCCTAAACAAGTCAGCCCCATCGGCGTTCAGCTCTACACCGTGCGCGACGCCATGAAGACCGATTTTGAAGGCACCATTGCCAAAGTAGCCGCCATCGGCTACAAGGAAGTCGAATTCGCCGGCTACTTTAACCACTCCCCAAAAGACATTCGCGCCATCCTCGATAAGAACGGTCTCACCGCGCCGTCCTGCCACGTCCCATATACCACGCTCGAAAAATCCTGGCCGGAAGCGCTCGACGCCGCGCACACCATCGGCCACAAATTAATCGTCAATCCCTGGATTGACGCCGAGCAGCGCAAATCGCCCGACGGCTGGAAAAAAGCCGCTGAACTTTTCAACAAATCCGGCGAAGCCGCGCAAAAAGCCGGAATCCAATTCGCCTATCACAATCACACGTTCGAATTTCAGCCCGCCGAATCGCTGGGCGGCAAACTTCCCTACGACTATCTCCTCGCCACTTGCGACAAAAATTTAGTCAAAATGGAACTCGACCTCTGCTGGATCTCCGTCGCCGGAAAAGATCCCATCGCCTATTTCAACAACAATCCCGGCCGCTTCCCCGCCGTTCACGTGAAGGACATCAAGCAACTCCCCAAGCCAGAAGACGCCCCTACCGCCGGCCCGGACAAACAAATGGGCTTTCTCACTGAAGTCGGCAGCGGCATCATTCCTTGGAAAGACATCTTCGCCAAGGCGGGCAAAGCCGGCATCGAGTACTATTTCGTCGAGCACGACAATCCCAAAGACGGCTTCGCCAGCATCAAGGCCAGTTTCGATTTCTTGAGCAAGCTCAACTACTAAGGTTCTTACAGCAGTTCCGGCTTGCCCTGAGGCACGAAGGCTGTGCTCTTGGATGTGGTGGCATAGGCTTCAGCCTGTGCTCTTACGAAGGAGGCTCCACCAGTATGCGTAAAACAATCGCCGCGCTAGTAGTGATGTCGTTCGCGGCTATGCTTCATGCTTTTGCCGCTCCCGCCCAAAACTCTGAATGGAAACAACTCTTCAACGGAAAAGATCTCACCGACTGGAAACACGTCGGCCCGGGCGGCATGACCGTCGAAGAAGGACTCATGAAAACTCACGGCGGCATGGGCCTCACCTACTGGGCCGGCGGAAAAATCGGCAAATGCAAACTCCGCGTCGTTTTCAAAATGCGCGACATGAATGACAACTCCGGCGTTTACATCCGCATTCCCGTCGAGCCACGCGAACCCTGGATGCCCGTCCACTACGGCTACGAAGTTCAGATCGATAATCATCCTGAAACATCCAACGAAGACGACACTCACATCACGGGAACTCTTTATTCCCTCAACAAGCCGCTCGCAAAACCCGGCAAGCCCGGACCCGAATGGAACACCATGGAAATCACGCTCGATGGGCCGCACACCGTCGTCTTCGTCAACGGCGTAAGAGTCACCGATTACACCGAAGGCCAGCCCGTCCCCGAAAAGAAATTCGATTTTGAACCCGAGCGCGGTCCGCGTCCCGACGAAGGTTGGTTCGGCCTGCAAAATCACAGCGACAACGACGTAGTCTTCTTCAAGGATGTCAGCATTCAGCCGCTGAAGTAGGGATTTCAGGGACAAATATTTTTCTTTAAGGGAGACTCTCATGAAAAACGATTTCACTCGCCGTCAATTTCTAAAACGCTCAGCGGGATTCGCCGGCGCCGCAACCATCGCGCCAAAACTCCTCATCGATCCAAATCCAATTCCCGCGCTCTCCTACGTTCCTCCGAGCGACCGCGTCCGTTTCGGCATCATCGGCATCGGTATGCAAGGCTCCGGTCTTCTCACGAATGCGCTCACGCTTCCCGGCATTGAATGCGTCGCCGCCGCCGATCTTTGGGACGGCCGCCACACGCTCGCCAAAGAAATCTGCAACAATCCAAAACTCTTCACCACGCGCAAATATCAGGAACTCCTCGACAATAAGGAAATTGATTGCATCGTCGCCGCCGTTCCCGATCATTGGCACAAGCGGGTCGTCGTGGACGCCACTGCCGCCGGAAAAGATATCTACTGCGAAAAACCGATGTCGCACACCGCCGCCGAAGGCGTAGCCATGGCCGCCGCGCAGCAAAAAACCGGACGTATCGTGCAAATCGGTTCGCAGCGCGTCAGCTCCGTCATCTGCGCCAAAGCAAAAGAAATGATCGCAGCAGGCGCCATCGGCAAACTCACTCTCGTCGAAGGTTCACTCGGCCGCAACGATCCCACCGGCGCCTGGGTCTATCCTCCGCCGCCAGGCCTCTCCCCGCAAAATTTCGATTGGGACACGTGGCAGAGCGGCGCCACCACTCGCCCCTGGGATCCGGACATGTCTCCCAAATGGTTCGCGCGCTGGCGCCAATGGAAGGAATACGGTACGGGAGTCGCCGGCGACCTCCTCGTCCATCTCGTCTCCGGCATGAATTACATGCTCGGCTGGAACGAGCCACCCAAAAAAGTCATGGCACTCGGCTCCATCATTCGCTTCCCCGATGGCCGCAACATGCCGGACGTTCACGCCGCTCTCTACGAATACGCCGCTTCCGGTGGCGCGCCCGTCTACCTTCGCCTCAATCTTGGTTGCGAAAATCCTGAGATTTACCGATTCCAGGGCTCCAAGGGAATTCTCGAAGTCACCGAGTTCGGCCTCGCTCACTATCCGCAAACCGGTGACGACTCTGCCCCCAGCTACTACACAGGCAGCTACCCGCAAGCGCTCCGCGACGCCTACCTCAAGCAATGGCACGCCGACCACGACCCGCAAGTCGGCAAGGAACCGCTCGCCGAAACCTACGTTTACAAGGGCAACGATTTTGACGACGTCCGTCCGCACCTCTGGACGTTCTTCTCCAGCGTCAAATCGCGCAAGCCGCTTACCGAAGACGCCGTCTTCGGCCACAATGCAGCCCTCGCTTGCCACATGGCCAACGAGTCCTACTTCCGCGGCGGAGTCGGCGTCACTTGGGACGCCGCCTCCAGCGCCATAAAGTCCTGATCTCTTCGAGGAACGCCGATCTCCCGATCGGCGTTCCTCTCGCGTTGCCTGTCATTCCGCGGGCGGGTGTTTGCCCGCGGACCGTGGCCCCTCCGAGCGGGTTGCGCGAGGAGAATCTGCTTTTCACCTTTTTCTATGGAACTTCCCTCCCACCACTCGCGTATCTTCAAGCACTGAGAGGTCTGCCATGAATACCATCCCCGGTAAAACCCTGCTTTCTTGCCTTTGCGCCTTGGCCTTGTTGACTCTGCCCACCGTAGCCGCCGACCGCACCGAAATCTCCGAACGGGGCAAACCCCATTTCGAGGCGGCAGTCCCACCCGGTGCCCGCATGGAGCTTCACGTCCGCTCCGGCGATGTCCGCATCGTCGGCAGCGAAGACGGAAAACTCTCCGTGGACATCTCTGGAAAAAATAAGGACAAGATCGACGACCTCCGCTATCGCTTGATCAACACGTCTGGTAACTCCGAATTCCATCTGAGCGGCGGCCCGCGCAACGATTTGGACATTGAGATTCACGTTCCGAGAAACGCCGAACTCTATGCGCGCATTTCCGCGGGCGACGTCACTATCGAAAACATCACGGGCAGCAAGGACGTCGAACTCCACGCCGGTGACTTGACCATTCACGTCGGCAATCCTGACGACTATTCGCGCGTCGAAGCCTCCGTCAACGCCGGGGACATTTCCGCCGCTCCCTTCCACGAAGAACACGGCGGACTTTTCCGCTCGTTCAAAAAGTCCGGCCCCGGCAAATACACCCTCTACGCCCACGTAGGCGCCGGCGATCTGACGCTGCGGTAGAACAGAATTCCAGACAAAAGAAATCCTCAGGTGGTTAGCTTGCCGGCGTGTACACCTGCATAGGCTGAAGCCTATGCCACTGAAAGGCGCGGCTCATGACGTCTGGGCTGCTTCGATCATGTTGGGATTCGCGCGATTTGGGCGTGGGAGATCGCCGAAGTCTATATTAAGTGAGACTAGGGCTTCTTTTCTTCCTTCGTTTCCTTTTTGGCGGCGGGTTTCATCGCCATGGCAGGTTTCGGGGACCAGAAGTCCTTGTCGGCATCAATCCATTCCTTGGGGACGTAGCTCATCTTGGGACTGAACGTGAAGAGCTGCGATTCGCCGCCTTCGACACCTTGTTGGTTGAATTCCATGACGGCTTTCTGTCCGTCCTCGCCCAAAGCATCCTGATAGGTTTTGCCGTGGATGGCATCGTACTGATCCGCTTCAGCAAGCGACTTCCAGGGCACGAAAATCAGATAAGTGCCAGCCGGCGCTCCGGCGCGGACCTGATAGACGGAGAAATAATCGCTGGCGTTAGATTTCTCGTGAGCCGCGCGAACCAATTTGCGTACCTGTTCAAAATGCTTGGCGTGGCCCGGTTTGACGTGCACGGACAGGATTGCGAATCCGCGCGTTCCGGCGAGGGGGACACTTTCCGCCTTGTAGCTCAGGTCTGGCATGTAAGTGAATGCGGCGGTTTTCGCTTCCGAAATGAAATCGGCGTCCTTTTCCGCGAGCGTGGCCAGTTCGGCGGACAACGCGGCATTTTTGCCGGCGTTCGCTTGATCCTGCTCCCACGCGGCCAGCGATTCGTAGCCGCTCAAAAAGAGGACGCGGCTTTCGCCGGTGATGGCTGACACGGCGAGATAGTGCACGGGCCAATTCGCTCTGCTAAACGCGCGCGGCCAGCCCGCTTCCCACTTTTCGTGTGGCGCGGATTTGCCGGTCTTTACGACTTCTCTTGCAATCACCAGCACTTTCGGGGGCGTAAGCATGACCTGCTGCGCGCTTGCGCTTGCCGCAAGGCCGGCGCAAACCGCTGTTGCAACGAACAACGCAAACTTATTCTTCATAGGCATTTCTCCTCGAACCGATTCGATTTTTGCTCTAACCAGATTGGAAACTTTTGGGGCCCGAAGGACGGCGCACTCTACCGGCGGCCATCCTTCCCAATGGTGAGTATGCGGTGCGAGTGTAGTCTTTACGGGCGCGAAGTCAAGGGGAGTGGATTCGGCAGTACGTATCGCGGTTTGCGAAAAACGGGACTAGAATTTGCGGCAGAGGAGTAAACGATGGACACAAAAGAAAATGGCGGAGGAGAAAGTTCGCAGGAGAGAATTTCCGATCGGCAAGCCAAGTTTCTGAAAAGCCGAAAGCAGGGATATATAGCTCATGTAGTTCTGGCGGTGATCGTGTCGCTGATGCTGGCGATGGCGCTGCACCTGTGGTCTATTGACGCGCCGCCGGACGTTCGCGGCGGAGGCATGTTCCTGGTGGTGATGCGGCTGGGACTGCCGCTGCTCATTTTTGCTTTTGTGGCGATTCTCAATTCCGCGCGGGCGGACTGGAAATTGCCAGTTCTCCTTGCGGCTTTCCTTGGAGTGATTTGTGCGTGGACCTTTCAAGAATGGCCGCCGGCGATTCACTTTCTTGCGATTCAATTCTTGTACGTGGGTTTGACGGCGTACTTTGCGCTGTCTTTGCTTTGGGAAAAGCGGAAGCGTAAGCAGACCACAGGTGTGGCGCCATGAGAAAAGTCGTCCTTGGCCTTGGCATCAGTCTCGATGGCTACATCGCTCGTCTCGATGGCTCCGTCGATTTTCTCTTCATGCCAAAGGACTACTCGATGGGCCCATTCTTCAAAACCATTGACACCGCCGTCCTCGGCCGCAAAACCTACGACGACGGGCTGAAGATGGGCGGAAGCTTCATCGGCAAGACGAAATATTACGTCTTTTCCAACACGCAGCCACCTGGCGAACGCAACAACGTCACCTTCACAAACGCTTCACCAAGCAGCGCCATCGCCGAAATTCGCAAAAAACCCGGAAAAAATATCTGGCTCATGGGCGGCGGAGTTTTGATTCGTGATTTCTTGAAGGAAGATCTGGTGGACGAACTCTATCTGGGCGTCGTCCCCACGCTCATCGGCGAAGGCATTCCGCTTTTTCCAAGTGGCTTCCCCCAGCGCGAATTCGATCTGGTAGAAAATAAATCGTATTCTCAAGGGCTCATCGCCTTGAAGTACGAACGCGCCCGGACGACAAAGCAGAAGAAAAAGAAGAAAGCGCATTAATCAAGAAACAGGGGCTCACTGCATGCTATCGATCGAACGAGTATTGGAGACAGCGCTTTGCGTGGAAGATATCGACCGTTCCGTGGGCTTCTACCAGCGCATCTTGGGATTTGGCGTGCTCTTGAAATCCGGCGAACCCGAACGGCTGGCGGCCATGGACGTGGGCGGCGTGCACGTCCTTCTACTCTTCAAAAGTGGAGCCACGGCGAATGACGTCAACATCCCCGGCGGAAGGATTCCCGGCTTCGACGGCAGCGGCAATGGACACGTCGCCTTCCCGGTTTCGCGCGGAGAACTCGGCGCCTGGGAAAAACGTCTTGCCGAACACGGAATCGCCATCGAAAGCACTGTCAAATGGGAACGTGGCGGGCAAAGCATCTATTTTCGCGACCCGGATGGAAATTTACTGGAACTCGCAACGCCCGGCGTATGGCCTACGTACTAAACGAACACAACGCGAAGAGGCTGTAATTAACGCGAGGAGAGCCATGCCGCCGGAAATGATTGTTGTGACCAGGCCCAAATAGCTCGTCATCGGGCGCCAAAATCAGGAAAGCGCCGGCGATCGCTGCCAGAAACTTGAATATTTGTTCCGGCGCGACGTTTGAGAAGTCACAAACCTAATTAGGGGACGCATCATCGTAGACTTCAAGATCCGCTGAACTGGGATAAACTTTTTTCATGACCATTTCCCAACAATCGCCATATGTCACGCTCGATCTGAATTGGACCGGGCGCCCGAAATCCATCGCCTCCGTTCTCGTGCAATCGGACGGCGTAAACGCTCTCATCGACCCCGGTCCAACGTCCACACTAGAAACTTTGCGCGCGGGCTTGAGCGAACACGGTTTGCAAGTGCGCGATCTGCACACCATTCTCCTGACGCACATTCACCTCGACCACGCGGGAGCCGTCGGCGCCCTGGTCAGAGAAAATCCGAAGCTCGCCGTCTTCGTGCATTCGTTCGGTGCAATTCACATGGCCGATCCTTCCAAACTACTCGCGAGTGCGGGGCGTCTCTACGGCACGGAAATGGATCGTCTTTACGGGAGCGTGTTGCCCGTGGCAAAGGAAAATTTGCGGGAGCTCGAAGGTGGCGAAAACGTAAAAATCGGCAATCGCAACTTTGAAATTCTTTACACGCCGGGCCACGCTTCGCATCACTTGACATTTTGGGATGCACATAACGGCATCGCATTCGTCGGTGACGTCGGAGGAATCACAGTCGAAGGCGATACATTCATCATGCCCGCAACTCCGCCGCCCGACATTGACCTGGAACTTTGGAACAAATCTCTCGACACGATCTCCGCACTTCGACCGGAAAAACTCTTTTTGACGCACTTCGGCTACCAGCACGATCCAGACGCGCACATCGCGCGTTACCGCGAAAAACTGGCGAATTGGAGCGGTATGGTGAAATCTCTTTTGGAGAATGGAAAAACCGAAGAAGCCGCTGCGCAAGAATTTGTAAACGCCGTCGCTGCAGAAACCAAAAACACCGTCGTTTCCATGTCAGAAGCCGACCATTACATTTTCAATGGTGGCCTCTATCTTTCTTGGCTCGGCCTTCTTCGCTACACCAGGAAAAAACAATCGCCGAAAAAATGAAACGTCGAGCCTTCACTTCGCCGATTGCAACAGCGGCTCTAGCCAGGAAAACAGGAACCTGCCGATCTCCGGAAACTGAACCGCGAGCAAACTGAGCACCGGAATCGCCCCCGCGGAGACGAGCTTCAGCCAGAAATCCCAGCCAAGTTCTCCTGCGGTGGTGGAGGTCAAGCGGCTGAGAATTGCGTCGCGATGCATTCCTGCGTACACAAATCCAACAGCGATTCCCATTACAAGCAGCAAGACCACTGCCAAGACTTGCAAAGCTGGGTGCGGCTCAAACGGGTAGATGCTGATGGAGCAGACGATGCAAACATACATGCCAGCCGCGCAAATCACCAGTGTGCGCATTTGCAGCAGCACACTCTGCAGAAAATTGACATACACCAGAGCCGAGTATTCTTCCGCAAGCGCTTGCACCACCGAAAGGTCGTCCTTCTTGATTCTTTTGTCGATGGAAACGATAGGCGCTTGTTCGGCGAGCCACTTCGGAGTTAGAACATCGCGAATGAGCAGGCCCGCAGTGTCGGCCATGCATTTTTGCAGATTTTCTATTTGCTCAACCAGCATTTGGAGTAAATGACGTTTGGTTATTTTTTCTGCGCTCACAATTTCAACTGCGGCTGCGAGCGTCTCCATCTCTCCGGCCGGCGTACTTGTTTCTCTCACCATCTTGGCAGCCGTTCCCGCTGACGCCATCGCACCGCTGGTGACTGCAAGGGTAGATGGATGTCCCGCAGAGCTAGAGACCGCTGTCGAAACAAGAGGAACGGATTCCTGTGCGGGAGGCTGGAAGTTGTTTCGCGAATTCTCGTCCGGATTCACAGGAGGTCTCACCGGTGCAGACTGAGGGAAAGATGAAATCTGGCCGTATGTCGCAACTGCCGCTTCGTATGCCTGATTCGTGCTGGCCATCGATACCAGTACTCTTTCGGCGGTGGGTTCATTGACGAGCGCCGGCCTGAGTTTTTCAAGATTTTCAAACGTGCGAGACATCACGCGATAGGTTTCGCGCAGCGTACTGCCGCCGGGATTCCACATCGATTTCCAGGAAAGACGCTTCATGCGGCTGAAGGCCTCGCGCAGGGGAGAACGATCGAGACCAGTCAGCACGTGCTTGTAGCTAAACCAGGTGCTCGTCAAGCGAACCAGGCATCCGAGATAGACAGCGATGACCACTGCAAGCGCCGCAGAATAACCCCAGTCATAGTAGAAACCCTCGAGACTTTGCAGGGGATGTTTTAAATCGAGAACCGTAAGAGAAATGATGTAAACGCCGACAATCACAATGAGAACGCGCCAGGCGAAGATAACCGGGTGCGCGGTATCACGAACTGCTTCCCCATCCTTATCGCTCATCCTGAAAGACTTTCTACCGAGTGTGGAAGCTTCAGGCAAGCGCGGCCTACGCAAGTCAACGATGGACATTGCACGAAGACTCAACCACACCCACCAATAGGCGGCGGCAACCAACAGGAGAAACGGAGGAACCGGCGAAACCTCAGAAGCAAAATGGATGTATCGGCTAGACCAAAGTATGGGAAGTACCTGGAACCAATCGTACGCCAGAAGCAATTGAAGTGTTGTACACAGCGATACGCACAAAAAGAGCACGGCGGCGATCAACCGGCGCTTTCGTTGCATCCAAAGATCCCACAGCACGAATCCGGAGAATATTGGCAAGGGAGCCCACAGAACAGGAGTAAGCCAGCCATCTCCGCGCCAAACAACGAGCGGACTTCTGGCACACATGACGAGGACAAATGCAGTAGAGAGCCAAAAAGCGCCAACAGCCATAACGGCAACTCCGAACTTGTCGTGCGTACTGGCAAATTGCGCCTCGAGCTCGGAATCAGCAAGGAACGTTCCGGTGCAACTGAGAATTGCGTGCACCAAAAGTGCCACGAAACAGAAGCAATAAGCGATGTTCCAAGCAGGGGTAGTGTGGGCGCGTTTTTCTTCGTCCGTTTCCGCGGAATTGGGCGCCGGCACAAGCTCCGGAGTGTCAACCGGCAGAAGAGTGCTGCTTTGAGACTTTCCGGGCCCCAAGGACCTTGCATTGAAGATGGCGAGTTTGTGATCGACACTCTCCCATTTTTCGTCTGAGAGTGCAGCGATTGGCCAATAACCATCGTGGCCAAGGATGGTCAACCAAGTCAGAGGCGTTCCGAGGCACCTGGGAGAAGCAACATTAGAAGTCACACAAGGGGATCCGTACTCCGCATACGGCGCGGGCGGAATTCGCTCCCCGACACAAGATCCTTCAGAGCATCGCAAGTCGCGCCCCCCAGATGGCGACCATTCGGTTCCGTGCTTAAGGGCAGCGAGCAAGCCCACCATTGCGTTGAACGTACCAATGTTAGTACTGGATTCAAAAAGGCGATCCTGATGGGGCTTGTGCTCGGGCTGTCGCGGCTTGATCGAATCTCGCTGCGATTTGGAAATACAGACTTCAGGAGAATTCGCATCGCATAGCAAATCACTTTGGCCCGGAACAAGCGAATAGATGCTCAACCCCAGGACGCCTTCCAAGAGTGAATCTTCCTGGCTGAGCAGGAGGAGATCCGGCTGAGTAACGACGACGCGTGCTTGTGGATAGGAATTGCGCAGGTAGCGCGCGAGAAACAACTGATCAACAGGATTCGTGGCCAGGAGTATGGTGAATTTGATGTGATGTTTCTGAAGTTCGCTAACCACGCCCAGCATGACGGCTTCCTGCGAAAGTGAAGTTTGCGAACTTGCGTAGGGGGCGACCGCGTCGTCGTCCGTGCCTTCTTCTTCCAAATTCAAGGAAAGAGCGGTTTTTCCAGGGAACTTCGAGGCGGCATCCTGCTTTGCGGCTACTTCCTTTTCGTACGCGGACCGAAAAAAGGAGATCTCCCTCGGGAAGTGGAGGTGGACCATTTCAGCCGACATTGCCGAAGCATCCGTATTGCTGGCGTTGTCGTCCCGACAATGATCCGTTTCGGGTTCACGTTGCTTATTCGTCTGTGGCGCCTGCACGTTTCCGTAAGCGGTATCATCCTCTGAAAGTACGGCGATCTCTTCCGGCTTGTAACCCTTATAAGTGACAAAGCGCAGAAATTGTCCGAGGGAATATTGGTCATTGTCCTGAAACGAGGTGAAATGCACTGTGAGGTCCGCGTTTTGCTGCAGGGGCCGGAACTGGTCGTTAAACTGGCACATGCTTTTGGCGCTGGTGACGGAGCCGCTGTAAACGAAAACTTCGGACGGTTTTTGCGGTGACGGGATAATTCGAAGTTGACGACTGAGCGAATCGAGCGAGCCGGAGAAATTCGGTCCAGCAATGAAAAACCGAGGTCTAACGACGGGACCGGATTCAGCAACGCCAGCACGGATCTCGCGCATAATCTTCAAAGCATTCTGGAATTGATTCGTTCGAATTCCGCTCGTCGGCGTCTCGGCAACCAGAAGCACGAAAAGCGGCTGCTGGCTCGAACAAACGTCCTTCCGCATGGGCGGCGGCGCATTGGAGCGAAAAATGAGAAGTCCAGGAAAAGCTTCTCTGGTTTTTCTTTCCTGGTCTTCCGAGTGGCGTTCAGCAACCCCGTCATTGCCCTTCTGCGATGTGAGTTTCCAAGGAAGAATCGAGCGGTCGAAGGCGTAGTCACCCTGCTGCTGGACAGCCTGCTGAAGGGACTGAATATACCGGTCGAACAAAAGCGCCAAATGCGTATGAACCGGGTCGGGAACGATGGCGATGACGAACTGCACGTGACCGCGCGCATCCCGAGGCACGTTCCAATGAGCTTCCTTGTCGATATTTCTGGTCTGGGACGGAACGGTGAGGTCCGTGCAGCCGAAATAGTTAGCGATGCTTTCGGCCATCGCATTTTCAAAAGTGGAGTGGGGACCTGCGGACGCCGTGTTAATAACATGCGCACCAGATTTCGGCTGCTGCGAATCGCCTTCCGGTGAACCACGCCGGGCCGGTTGATTCGAAACACTACCACCGGGGCTGGAAAGGCGCAGAATTCCGCCGAGGAGAGCAATGACCGCGAAGTAAAGTCCGCCTCGCCTCATTTGGCCGCCCCCAAATCGAGAAACACACCGGGGCGAGCGAGACACAAATCAACTCGCGGAACAAAATAGCGAACTGGGTCTGCCGGATACAAAGAGAACTCCGCCTGGAACACGCTGCTAGACGACCGAGACTTCCCCTGGGCTGCGGGTTGTAGTAGATAGTGCAGGAGACAGAAGAAGCGTTTCAACGCGTGTTGGAGAAAAGTCTGGAACTTTATCCGAAGTCAGTTTGCCGGTTCAGCGCCCGTTGATTCCGGTTCCTCGGCCTGAGATGTGGATTCTGGTTCTGGAGCAGCGCTTGGGGCCGCCGGTGCGGTGCTCGCTTCGAATTCGATGCGAGCCGAGAGTGACTCGACGAGGAGTTCGACGAGCTTCTTGGCGGCGGAGGCGTCGGGGTCTTTGTCGGGGTTGTATTGGGTGATGGTGAGGCCGACGAGATAGGTGCTGCGGAGGGCTTCGGTAAGGGCGTCACGGACGGAGGCGAGAGGCATGCCGCCTTCGGCGGGGACGTTGACCGCAGGGAATTCCTCGTTCGAAATGATGTCGGTGTCGAGGTGGACCACATATTCACGCGAATCGGCGTGGAGATGCGACAGGGCGTTTTTTGCGGCGGCTGCGGCGGACTTGCTCTGGACGTCGGCGGCCAGCATGTGGCGCATCGGCGATTTGGAGAGAAATTCCTGTTCGGGCGGGTCGAGACGCTCGATGCCGAACAGGTAGATGTCCGGTTCACGGACGAGCGGAGGTTCGCCCCAGAAGCGGACGAGTTCGGGAGCGCCTTTGCCGATGATGCCCGCGACGACCATGCCATCGATGCGTCCGGAAGGAGTGGTTGCAGGAGTATTTAGGTCGGCGTCGCGATCCATCCAGAAAAGATTGAGGTGTTTGTAGTAGCGGCGGGCAGCGGTAAGGAGGCCGATGGTTTGCGCGCAATCGCCGCCGAGGACGAGGAGGAGGGCGCCACTCTTTACGGCAACCTCGGCGCGCGTTTTGAGATCGGCGAGTCCGGCGACAATTTCGCCGACATTACGAGCGCGGCGGTGTTCGTCGTCATCGGCAAAGAGGCGCGGAGCGCAATCGCCGTGGTCAATTACTTCAAAGCCGGCGCTTTGCAGGCGCTCGATAATCCCTGCCGCTCGCAACGCTGCGGGAGCTTTCTCGCTACCCGGCAGGAATGCCGCTGCGCTCGATGGCGCACCAATCAAGGCAATCTTCTTCTGTTGACGGGCGATTTTGACCGCCAAGAGTTTCTCCTGGAGTTTGTGTTAACGGGCCCGGGACTACGATTCCCTGTTGCAGACTGCAAAACTGTTCGGCGCTTCAGCGGCGCGGAGCCGGGGCAATCGTGGCCAGTTCCGGCGGCAGCGTGAAGCGAACGTCTTCGCGAATCAGATCGAGATCGCGCTGATCCGTAAAACCGTGCTCGGCGAGCCGTTGACTGACCTGCTCCACCAAAACTTCCGGCGCGGAAGCACCGGCCGTGAGTCCAACGCTTTTTACACCTTCGAGCCACTTGGGATCAATGTCCGAGGCGGAATCAATGAGGGCGGCCTTGACGCCGCGGCGCTCCGCGACTTCCACGAGACGATTCGAGTTAGAACTATTTTGCGACCCGACTACAAGGATAAGGTCCACGTCCTGCGCGACCTGCTCGACGGCTTCCTGGCGATTCTGCGTGGCGTAGCAAATGTCGTCGCTCTTGGGGCCGACGATTTTCGGAAATTTCTGGCGGAGACGGGCAACGATTTCCTGCGTGTCGTAAAGGCTGAGTGTCGTTTGCGTGAGGAACGCAAGTTTTTCGGGATTGCTGACTTCGAGCTTGTCCACGGCTTCGACGGAATCCACGACGATGGTGCGGTCGGGAGCTTCGCCTGAGGTGCCGATAATTTCCTGGTGGTCTTTGTGGCCGATCAAAATAATCGTGCGGTCCTCGCGAGCGAATTTCAGCGCTTCAAAATGGACTTTGGTGACGAGCGGGCAGGTGGCATCAATTACTTTGAGCGAGCGCTGCTTGGCCTCTTCGCGGACCGGCGGAGGAACGCCGTGCGCGCTGAAAACAAGAACCGCGCCGTGCGGAACTTCGTCAATGGACTCGACAAAAATGGCGCCACGGCGGCGAAGCTGTTCGACGACGTAGGTGTTGTGCACGATTTCGTGGTGCACATAGACAGGATTTCCGTAGGCTTCCAGGGCCAGTTCGACGATATCCACTGCGCGAACTACGCCAGCGCAAAAGCCGCGCGGCCTGACTCGCAGAAGCACTTTTCCATTGGTCTCAGTCGGCATCTTCTTCCTAACTCAGGGATTTATCAAAGTTCTATCATACCTTACGGCCGCCATCTGCCGCACGCGAATTCCCCTTTTGGTGACGGAGCAATTGTTGCGGTATCCGCTCCCGCAACGCGCACCCGGACGCAAGCGCGTCCATGCCCGAGCGCGTACTTCACAGCAGGAAAGATACGCGAGGCCGCTATGGTGAGCGCGCGGCTGGGCTACGATACCTCTGCGTGGTTTTGGGGTAGCATGTTGGAGATCCTGATCGCCAAATACCTCCTATGAGTGTCACTCAGAACGAAAAGGCCGCTCACTTCCGCGCACTTCACGCTGGCCCTGACGCTTTCATAATTCCGAATCCATGGGACGTCGGCTCCGCCCGGATTCTCGACGGCCTTGGTTTCCAGGCATTGGCCACATCGAGCGCTGCCGCTGCCTCTGCTCTTGGTCGAAGAGATCACATGCTGACGCGAGATGAGTCTCTGGCGCACGCTCGCTTGATCGTCGATGCGACGAATTTGCCCGTCTCTGCGGACTTGGGAAAAGGGTTTGGTGACTCTCCGGAAGTTGTAGCCGAAACGATCCGGCTTGCGGGCGAGGTAGGACTGGTTGGATGCACGATCGAGGATGCGACTGGCAACCAGGAGAGTCCGCTTTACGACGTACGTTTGGCTGTCGAACGGATTGCTGCAGCCGCGGAGGCGGCACGCGCACTCCGATTTCCCTTTATCCTGACCGCGCGAGCGCACAATTTCGTCTATGCTGCCCCGAGCCTGGACGACACGATTAGCCGCCTTCAAGCCTTCGAAAAAGCCGGAGCCGATGTGCTTTTCGCTCCGGGCCTGCCTGACCTTGCCGCCGTCCGCGCAGTCTGTGCGGCTCTGTCGAAGCCAGTCAATTTCATGGTGGGAATCACAGGAAAATCATTTTCGATGGAGGAACTCGCCGCAGCGGGAGTCAGGCGGATCAGCCTTGCGACCTCGCTCTATCGCGCGGCAATGACCGGTTTCCTCGACGCTGTAAGCGAGGTGAAAGACGAAGGCCACTTCGGTTTCCTCGACCGGTGCGTGACGACGGCGGAGCTGAATAAACTCATGCGGATTTGACTGGGTTGTGGACGCGAAACGTTTTCCGGTTGTCTTCGTCTGGATGGTCGGCTAACCGGAAGGTATCCGGCTTCCACCGTGCGTCGGCTTCGGCTTCCCTCCGGCGACTGATCGCTCACCGCTGGCGCGTTTAGCGGTACTAATCCGACGGACGACATCACTTCCAGTAAATGATCGAAGAAATATCGGTCAATAACAGTCGACGGCCGGCCGGAATGGCAGGATACGCGAAGTCTCTCTGAAACAGAGTTTCAATTCGGCAGGTTGAGTTTCTTCAACAACGCGGCATAGCGCGGGTCGCTGCGCAGGTTCTTTAGCAGCGGCTCCAAATTCGTGGCGGCTACATTCCCTTCGCGTTGAGCATAAGCCCGGTCTAACCACTTGAACGCTTCGTCTCGTTGGTTTCGAAAGGCATAAACCCAGGCGACATCGGATGCGGCACGTGAACTGTATTTCGCAATCAGCTCTTTCAAAGCGGCGTCTGATTGCTTTTGCCGGCCAAGCGCGGCGTACGTAATAGCAGATAACCACGTACGTGCCGCATCGGTTCGCACGCGCTCGATTTCAGGCAAAGCATCCTGCGGCCGCCCTTGCATTACATAGATTCGGCCCAACAGGATAGGGCCGGGGAAGGCATCGGGACTCAGTTCGAGGGACTTCTTGACATCCGCTTCGGCTTCGGCAAGCTGACCCTCGGAATACTTGATTTCTCCAAGGGCCGACCAACTGCCCGGATTGAGCGGATCTAACTCGACGGCGCGGCGAGCTAATGCGAGGGCCTCGTCAGAACGGCGGAACATGGCTGCGGAGTGGGCCGCCTGATCGAGATACTCGGGATTTCCGGGCTCGAGAGCCATCGCCCGCTGGATGGAAGCATCTGCGCCAGCCCAATCGAAGTCGACGAATTTCCTGATCCGTCCCATTTGGGAGTGTGCCGCTGCGAGGTTCGGGTTCAGAGCTAACGCTCGCTCGATCGCCTCACGGGCAAGCCGGTGACCCTCTTCACTGGGAATAAGACCTATGACGGCTTGCCAGTTGCGTGCCCGAGACAACCCGACCCAGGCCAACGCATAGGAGGGGTCGAGCTGCGTAGCCCGTTCGTAATACGTCGCCGCCATGTCCGTATCTTTGTTGGTGTTCCGCTGAAAGAAATAGTACCCCTGCAAGTAGGCGTCGAAGGCTTCCGGATTGAGCGGTTGCGACCCAGCCAACTGTGCTTCCTGTTGCGCGGTCAAGCGTAGTTGGATTTCCCGCGCCACAGCCCTGGCAACGTTCTCTTGCACAGTAAGAATGTCATGCGCGCGATAATCGTAATCGTGCGACCAGAGATGACTCTGGTCCTTCACCTGTAGCAGCTGCGACGTGATGCGCAGGTGATCGCCGCTCTGCCGCAGGCTGTTTTCCAGAACATACTGGACGGAAAGATCCCGTCCAATCTGGTCCAGGCGTTCGTCCTTGTGCTTGTAACCCATGACCGACGTTCGCGCGATCACACCCAACCGGCTCGGGTTAAGCCGGCCTAACTGCGAAATCGTCTCCTCGGTCAGCCCGTCCGCAAGATATTCCTTATTGGGATCGCCCGTGAGATTCTCAAACGGCAGTACGGCGAGCATGATCTTTTCTGATTTTGGCGGGGTGATAGCACGAAAGTGTCGCCAAGACAGGTAACCGACGACGACCAAAATCACCGCGGACGCACCCAGGACGGCGGCTTTTCGCCAATGTTCTGGTGCTCTTGGTTCCCGCTCGCTTATTTGGCCTTCGATCCTGGGCACCGTATCGGCTTGCGGTTCGGGTAAGCCCTGAGCGGCTGTCGAACTCTGTTGCCATTCGACTGGTGCGATCAATCGGTACCCGCGCCGCGCCAAAGTTTCAATGTACTTGGGATCGTCGGCATCGTCTGCGAGCGCCTTGCGGAGGATGGCCATCGCAACGTTAATGCTTCTATCGAATTCCACGACGGTATCGTCAGGCCAAAGAATCTGCCGTATTTCCTGGCGGGTGACAATTTTGCCTTGCCGCTCCACCAGGATTCGCAGAATCTGGAAAGGCTGCTCGCGTAGCAGGGCCTTTGCGGACCCAGCCTCCACAGGCGCCGTTCCGATGGAGACTAGTTCACCGGTTCGGACGTTGAGCTCAAACGTTCCAAATCGGACTCGCTCGGCCAGATTGGTCGGGTTATTCATGGGGTCGCAGCCAAACTCCCTTGCCTGATCACGTCATTACCGCCTTCTAAGTCATTCATCCGCAAATAAATAACAAAAATAACCGCGAAATAATGCCCAAGTGTATTTACCTCCAAATTGGGAAAGAGTCAAAGTGGCGTGGCGCGGACCAGGACCAGGATGGCGCTGAGCCGGCGAGAACGGGCGTAGCAATGAACAGTAGCGAGGAAACAAACTTCAGTCGCCGAGCTTTTCTAAGAAGTGGTTCCGCGACGTTGCTGGTGGCTGTTCTCGAAGCAATTGGCGTATCTGAATCACAAACAAACACTCGCAGGGGGAACCACACGATGCCGGCCGACGCAAACATAATTAAAGACCTGATGAAGCAAAACCTACTCGGAGTTTTCGGTGAACGCGACGCCGAAAAGCGCCGTTCCCTGATCACCAAGATTTGGGATAGGAAAGGCATTTTCATCGACCCACATGGCCGTTACGTTGGACATACGGCGATCAACGATGCCGCAGAGCAACTGCAGCGTAGGCTTCCCGGTTTTGCATTCTCAGAGTTGGCGGATGGAGATGCATACAGTGGAGTCGGACGCCTGGCTTGGGGCTTCGGTCCACCCAGCGAACCTCGCAAGATCACTGGTATCGATGTGTTGGTCGCGTCTGACGATCGCCGGATCACCGCCCTCTACACGTTCTTGGACGCAGTTAAGGGTTGATCTTTTACCAAATAGAACTAATTCATGGAAAGGAAGACAAGATGCAAACGTTTACAAAAATCGGCCTCGACGCCCTTCTGACACCGGAGAATTGCGTCTTGCTCCTCATTGACCACCAGCCTTTCCAGTTGGCAAACGTAAACAGTCACGAGCCCACGATGGTGATCAACAACGTCACAGGTCTAGCCAAAACCGCGAAGGCGTATGGCATTCCGACGATTCTCACCACAGT